>Ga0081539_10000256_pt1 | contig 122838 bp, 106 predicted proteins | sample TabmetS4T2R2_FD_71023 | JGI IMG/M metagenome (GOLD analysis project Ga0081539, IMG submission 71023) | Tabebuia heterophylla rhizosphere microbial communities from the University of Puerto Rico - S4T2R2 | ecosystem: Host-associated > Plants > Roots > Rhizosphere ... | reverse complement strand
GGTGGCGGGGGGGGCGGGGGATCTCGGCGAGCCTTGGCGGCCCGCCGGCCGCCGCGGTCTCCGGCGGGAGCGGCGGCCCGCCGCTGACACGGACCCGGGACATTCTTTTCCAGAAGCGATCCTGGACCGCTCATCGCGGACCCAACCCCCACACCGGAAGCCCTCTCGATCACGGGCGCCGACCAGCGGCGAGGCCGGAGCGGGCGATCGCGAGGTCGAAGACCTAGGGTTTTCATCGGCGCGGCCGGTCCGGCCGGGTGCCTAGGGTGGCCCGGATGCCTCCGCCGGCGAGGACCGTGACGCTTCCGCCGCTGGCGCCGGCCGTGACGCCGGCGCCGCGGACGCTGCCTGATGCCCGGCCGGCGAGCGTGGCGGCCGCCGGCCCGGATCGAGCGCCGGGCCTGGCGCGGGCGGGCAACGCGGCGGTGGCGGCGAGCCTCTCGGCGGTACCGGCGAATGCTCTTCCGGGTGTTTCGGGCCTGCCGCTGGCGGTGACCGCGCCGCTGGCGCAGCGAGCGGTGGGCAACGGCGCGACGGCCGCCGGCCTGCTCGGCACGTCGCCCGGGAGCGTGGCCGCGCCCAGCGCACCGCCCGGGAGCTTGGCAGCCGCGGGGGCGCCGGCCGTGACCGCGGCTGGGAAGGCGACGGCGGCCACGGCTCCCGGTGGCGTGGAGCCGGCGGCCAGCCCGAAGGAGCGGAAGCCCGCGGCGGCGCTGGGGGCCGAGGCGCCCGCGGTGGCCGGGACCGGGCGTGGGCAGAAGCCGGTGCGCGAGGAGGCGGCACCCGCGCGGCGGGCGGGTCCGGACCGGGATCCGAAGTTCCTGGCGTTGAAGAAGGACGTCGGCGCGAAGAAGCGCGCGGTCGCCACAAGCCACCCGCCCGCCACGGCCGAGGCCACCAACGCGCAGGGCGCCGCCCGCCCGCCGGCCGACGACAAAGAGGCGCAGGGCAAGGCGGCCAACGCGGAGAAGATGGACGCCGCGCAGCCGAAGGAGTTCGACAAGGCGGCCTTCGTGCGGGCGGTCGAGGAGGCGATCGCCAAGCGGGCGCCGAAGAACCTCGACGAAGCCGACAAGTTCGGCGACTCGGACAAGCCGGCGGAGGCCAAGGCCGAGGTGCAGGGGCGCGTCGGCGAGGGCAAGCAGGAGTCGGCGAAGGAGATCGCCACCACGACGGCGGCGCCGCCGGACACCTCGAAGGCGGTCGACAAGCCGGTCGTGCCGCTGACCGCGGACCGGCCGCCGGGCGTGCCCGGCACGCCTAACCCCGCCAACGCGGTGCCCGACAAGCTGCCACTGTCGGCGACCGACACCTCCGGCGGCCCGCGCGAGATCGACCAGCAGATGGCCGACGCGCAGGTCACCGAGCCGCAGCTGGCCAAGTCCAACGAGCCGCAGTTCGTCAAGGCGCTCGGCGAGAAGAAGGCGGTCGAGCGCGAGGCGCCGCGGGCACAGGCCCGGATGCGCGGCGACGAGGCCAAGACGCTCGCCGGTGCCAAGGGCGACGCGCAGGGCACCGGGACCGACGCGATGCGCGACATCGCCGGCACGCGGGTGGCGGCCGGCCGCAAGGTGGGCGCGGGCAAGACCGGGGCGAAGGGGCGCGACGAGGACAAGCGGGCGCAGGTGACCGCCACGCTCCAGCGGGTCTTCGACGCGACCCAGAAGGACGTCGAGGACATCCTCTCCGGGCTCGACAAGAAGGTCGACGACCAGTTCACCCGGGAGGAGAAGACCGCCCGCGACACGTTCACGTCCGAGCACAAGCGGCGCATGTCCGAGTACAAGGACCAGCGCTACAGCGGCTGGACCGGCAAGGCGCGGTGGGTGCGCGACCTGTTCGCCGGGCTGCCCGAGGAGGCCAACCAGGTCTACGTCGTGGCCCGCGACAACTACGTGGCCGAGATGCGCAAGGTCATCTCACGCATCGCCGACACGATCGCCGGCGAGCTGGCCCGCGCCAAGCGGCGCATCGCCAAGGGCCGGGCCGACCTGCAGGCCGAGGTGCGCCGCCTCCCCGCCGACCTCCGCGCGATCGGGCAGGAGGCGGCGGCCGAGTTCGGCGAGAAGTTCGACGACCTGCGGCAGTCCGTCGACGACAAGGGCACCGAGCTGGTCGACACGCTGGCCGAGAAGTACAGCGAGGCGCTCAAGAGCGTCGACGAGGAGATCGCCGCCGAGAAGGAGAAGAACAAGGGCCTCGTCGCCAAGGCCGTCGACGCGGTCAAGGGCGTCATCGACACCATCGTCGAGCTGAAGAACCTGCTGCTCGGCGTGCTGGCCAAGGCCGCGCAGGCGGTCATGGCGATCCTGCGCGACCCGATCGGCTTCCTGGGCAACCTGGTGCGGGCGGTGGGCGCCGGGCTCCGGCAGTTCATGCGCAACATCCGCACCCACCTGCAGACCGGGGTCCTGTCCTGGCTGCTGGGCGTCTCCGCGCGGGCCGGGCTGCAGCTGCCGGCCAAGTTCGACGCCCGGGGCATCCTGCTGCTGATCGCCACCCTGCTCGGCCTGAGCTGGGCCTCCATCCGGACCCGCATCGCGCGGCGGGTGCCGGCGCCGGCGATCGCCGCCGCCGAGACGGCGGTGCCGCTGGTCACCAAGGCCAAACGCGAGGGCGTCGGCGGGCTTTGGGACGAGGTCAAGGCCGGGGTCGGCGACCTCAAGCGCACGCTGGTCTCGAAGATCATCGAGTACCTGGTACCCACGATCATCATCGCCGGCATCACCTGGGTGCTGTCGCTGCTCAACCCGGCGTCGGCGTTCGTCCGCGCGGTCAAGCTGATCATCGACATCGTCAAGTTCGTCGTCCAGCGCGCCCGCCAGATCATCGACTTCGTCAACGCGGTGCTCGACGCGGTCATCGCCATCGCCCGCGGCGCGGGCGGCGGGGCGCCGGCGCTCGTCGAGCGGGCGCTGGCCAGGTCGATCCCGGTGCTGATCGGCTTCCTGGCCGCGCTGCTCGGGATCAGCGGCATCGCGGACAAGGTCAAGAAGATCTTCCAGACCCTGTCCCGCCCGGTACAGCGCGCCGTGGACAAGGTCATCGACAAGATCGTCGGACTCGTCAAGCGGCTGTGGGCCAAGCTCAAGCGCCAGCTCGACCGGAAGAAGCCGAAGAAGCCCAAGAAGCCGAAGCCGCCCAGGCGGCCGAAGCGGAGGAAGCCCGACGACCGCCGCAAGCCCCGCAAGCGCCCACCGGACCCGCGGGACCGGCGACCCAAGGACCGCCGGCCGGAGAAGGATCCGAAAACGGGCCGGGTCAAGGTGCGTCCCGAGGTCCGGGTGCCCTTCACCATCGCGGGCACGTCACACCGTCTCCGGTTCGACGCCGGGCCGGGCAGCGTCGAACTGCTCATGGCGTCCGACGAGATGCCGTACACCCGGCAGTTCAGTCGGGCGCACGCCGCGATCGACAACTTCCGGCACTACATGGAGTCGGTCACGGACCCGACCGTCAAGGAGCTGTACGCGCACGAGCTGGAGTCGAAGCTGGCGAGATTTCCGAGGCCACAGGTCGAGGCGTTCCACAGCCTCTACGAACGGTACTTCCCGAAGGAGGGCCTCCCGCCTTCCCAGGCCGAGCGCAACAGGATCAAGGCGAAGACCCTGAAGCTGATAGAGGACGCCGAGGCGCTCCTGCAAGAGATCCGCGAGTTCGGCGCGATGACGGACATCGGTGAGCTGAGTCCGGAAAACATCGACAGGACGCTGCGCACGAAGGGACATCAGCTCTGGGAGCAGGCCTTCCTCAGGGTGAAGGCCCGGATCGACGCCACAATCGCGGGCTTCTCGTACCTCGACAAGCCGGTGGCTTACCGCGGCAGCATGGCTCGGGGGTGGCGTGGTCCGCAGAAGGGCATGGTGCACTTCGACGCCAGCGACTTCGACATCGACCTCTACGTGGTGCACCGCGAGGAGTACCAGAGGATCGCGGCTCGCTTTCCCAACCTCCCGGTCGGCGGCAAGATCTTCCCTGGTCCGCGCACCGGCGGTCTGGCCGCCTTCAGCACGTTGGTGGTCGGTAAGCTCGCGCAGGAGTTCCGCACGGTCACCCGGGTGGCGGAGTCGGAGGTCGTCCTCCGCGCGGAGGAGCCGAATTGAGGGCGATGATGAGCGGGGCCTTGTTCGAGTTCACGGTCAGAAAACGACTCGACGAGCCGTTCGAGGCGGTGCGTGAGTCCGTCAGCGCCGCGCTGGGCTGCGAGTTCCGCGAGGACAAGTTTCGCGGCATGCGGGTGCACGTCACGGAGATCCTCGGTATGTACGTGGGCCTGTTCGGCTGGCAGGGGCGCGACCGGCAGCCGATCGCCCGGATGGACACCGACACCAAGGACAAGCGGCTCTTCATGCGACCCGACGGCTCGGTCGTCGACGTCGATTTCATCGATCTCAGCGCCGGGATCATCACGCTGCTCGAAGCCCGGGGCGCCGGCCTCTGGTACGTCCCGACGCGGGAGGACACAGCCGCGGAGCAGGCGTACGGCTACGAGGTCGAGCGCAGGTACACGCTGACCGAGGACGACGTCCGCCGGCTCGAAGCGGGCGAGTGACAAGGCCTACAACGCCGAGACGCGCACCGTGTACGACGGCTCGTCGGCGTGCTCCTCACGGTAGGAGAGCTGGCGGATCTGGCGGTCGTCGAGGTAGAGCGCCACGTCGACCAGCACGCCCAGGTGGGTCAGGCTCACGCTGGCCGAGCGGCGCTTGTTTTGCAGCACGTCGCCGATGCCGCCGAGGAAGTTCGTCGCGTCGCCGCTGTGGTGGCCGGGTGGGCGGCGCAGCACCACGTCGAGCGCGACCGGGTCGGCCAGCGCGGTCCAGCCGGTGCGCTGAGCGGCCGCACAGGCCGCCTCCAGCAGTGTGCGGACGCGGCCGGCCTGGCGGTTGCCGGCCGCGAGGACGGACAGCGCCTCGTTCTTCAGCGGCGGCAGCCCCAGGACGTCAAAAGCAAGGGTCTCTCCCACGATCCTGCCCTCCGGACCGTCTAATCAGGACGCGAATGCGGAGAATCGGCATCGGCGGCGACCCGCGACCTGACCGTACCGACGGCCTTCGCCGGTAGGACAGCGTCCGTTCGTGCACATTTAGCCATCGACGCCCGTGAGCGTGGCCCATTTTGCACCGATATCATGTTGTTGATCCTATAGTGATCTCGCCAGGTTTGATGTCCGGGCGGACGGGGGAGAAGGGGCGCACCACGATCACGCGTCGACGCCGACGCGCTCGCGCCGCTGCGGCAGGGATACCTCCGCGGGCGCCGCGCCCTCCGGCGCCCGACCGGAGGGAGGCGAGGCCGGTGCGGAAGACGAGACGGACGGCACGGGCGGGGGTGGTGGCCGCCGCGATGGCCCTGCTCACGCCGCTGGCGGCGTGTGGTGGCGACGAGGGCGGCACACCCACCATCAACCTGTACTACGCACCCGAGCAGAACCTGCAAAAGGTCGTCGACGACTGCAACGCCGAGGCGGCCGGCCGCTACCGGATCAGCTACCAGGTGCTGCCGCGCGGCGCCGACGACCAGCGGGTGCAGATGGTGCGCCGGCTGGCCGCCGAAGACGACGGCATGGACGTGCTCGGCCTCGACATCACGTGGACGCAGGAGTTCGCGAGCGCCGACTGGATCCTGGAGTGGACCGGCGACAACAAGGCGCAGGCCGAGCAGGGCACGCTCGCCGGGCCGCTGGCCAGCGCCGAGTACGAGGACAAGCTCTACGCGGCGCCGAAGAACACCAACGTGCAGCTTCTGTGGTATCGCACCGACCTGGTGCAGCAGCCCCCGACCACCTGGGACCAGATGATCCAGCAGGCGCTGGAGCTCAAGGGGCAGGGCAAGCCGTACCAGGTCATCACGATGGGCGCCCAGTACGAGGGCCTCGTGGTCCTCTACAACACGATCGTCGCCAGCGCCGGCGGCCACATCCTCGACGACGACGGCACCGAGGCCGTCTTCGACCAGGGTGCGGTGCGCGGGCTGGAGATCCTGCAGAAGTTCGCGTCCGCCGGTGTGACGAGCCCGTCGTTCACGAACTCCATCGAGGACGACGCGCGGTTGCAGTTCCAGGGCGGCAACGCGGCGTTCGAGCTCAACTGGCCGTTCGTGTACCCGGCCATGCAGGAGGGCGCGCCGGATCTCGCGGCCAAGGTGAAGTGGGCGCGCTATCCGGGCGTCGACGCGAGCACGCCGAGCAAGGTCACCATCGGTGGGTACAACCTCGCGGTCTCGCGCTACTCCAAGCACCCGGAGGAAGCGTTCGACGCGGCGCTGTGCCTGCGCGACGCCGAGCACCAGAAGTTCTCCGCGATCAACGACGGCGTGCCGCCGACGATCGAGAGCGTCTACTCCGATCCGGAGATGGCGAAGGCGTACCCGATGAAGGACACGATCCTCGAGGAGCTGCGGGATCCGGCCAACCGGCCGCTCTCCCCGGCGTACCAGAACATCTCGACGGTGATGTCGGCGACGCTGTCGCCGCCGGCCTCGATCAGTCCCGAGCAGACCGCGAAGGAGCTGCGCGGGTCCATACAGGACGCTCTGGAGTCGAAGGGGGTCCTGCCATGAGCGCGCCGACGACCGCCGCCGCCAAGCACCGGGCCGAGGAAAAACCGCTGAGCAAGGCCGAGAAGGCACGCCTCTCCGAGGGCAAGCGGGCCGAACGGCGGCTGGGCTGGCTGCTCTGCGCGCCAGCCGCGATCGTGATGCTCGGGGTGGCCGGCTATCCGATCCTCTACTCGGTGTGGCTGTCGCTGCAGCGGTACGACCTGAAGTTTCCCGACGACCGCGAGTTCGTCGGGCTGTCCAACTACGTGACCGTCCTCAGTAACCAGTACTGGTGGACCGCGTTCGGCGTGACGATGCTGATCACCGTCGTGACGGTCGTGGTCGAATTGGTGCTCGGCATGGCGCTGGCCGTCATCATGCACCGCACTCTCGTCGGGCGGGGCATCGTGCGCACCGCGGCGCTGATCCCGTACGGCATCGTCACGGTCGTCGCCGCGTTCTCGTGGCGGTACGCGTGGACGCCCGGCACCGGCTACCTGGCCAACCTCTTCAGCGACAGCGCGCCGCTCACCGAGCGGGCCAGCTCCCTGGCCATCATCATGCTGGCCGAGATCTGGAAGACCACGCCCTTCATGGCGCTGCTGCTGATGGCCGGCCTCGCGCTGGTACCCGAGGATCTGCTGAAGGCCGCGGCGATGGACGGCGCGACGGCCTGGCAGCGCTTCACCAAGGTGATGCTGCCGGTGATGAAGCCGGCCATCCTGGTCGCGCTGCTCTTCCGCACGCTCGACGCCTTCCGCGTCTTCGACAACATCTACGTGCTGACGGCGGGTGCCAACGAGACGTCGTCGGTGTCGATGCTCGCCTACAACAACCTCATCAAGGGGCTCAACCTCGGCATCGGCTCCACGATGTCGGTGCTCATCTTCCTGACCGTGGCGATCATCGCGTTCGTCTTCGTGAAGCTCTTCGGCACCGCCGCACCTGGAAGTTCTGACGAAGGGAGGCGCTGATGGAGGCTCGTGGCGCCAAGTGGCGGTGGGGACTGCTCGACGTCGTCGTGGTGGTCTTCGCACTCGTCCCCGTACTGTGGATCATGTCGTTGTCGTTCAAGACGACGGCCACCCTCACCGACGGCCATTTCATCCCTCGTGAGTGGACACTCGAAAACTACAAGACCATCTTCCAGACCGACCAGTTCGTACGCGCGCTGGTCAACTCGATCGGCATCGCGCTGATCTCCACGCTCATCGCGGTGGTCCTCGGCACGATGGCGGCGTACGCGATCGCCCGGCTCGACTTCCCCGGAAAGGGCGCGCTCGTCGGCGTGTCCCTGCTGATCGCGATGTTTCCCCAGGTGTCGCTGGTCTCACCGCTCTTCGACATCGAGCGGCGGCTGGGCCTCTTCGACACCTGGCCGGGACTGATCCTGCCGTACATCACGTTCGCGCTGCCGCTGACCATCTACACGCTGTCGGCGTTCTTCAAGCAGATCCCGTGGGACCTGGAGAAGGCGGCCAAGATGGACGGTGCGACACAGGGTGAGGCGTTTCGCAAGGTGATCGCGCCGCTGGCCGCGCCGGGGGTGTTCACCACCGCGATCCTCGCGTTCATCTTCTGCTGGAACGACTTCCTCTTCGCCATCTCGCTGACCTCCACCGAGCGTTCCCGCACGGTGCCGGTGGCGCTGTCGTTCTTCACCGGCGACTCGCAGTTCGAGGACCCGACCGGGTCGATCTCCGCGGCCGCGGTCGTCATCACCATTCCGATCATTCTGTTCGTGCTGTTCTTCCAGCGTCGTATCGTCTCGGGCCTGACGTCCGGCGCGGTTAAGGGGTGACTCATGGCCGAGATCGTGCTGGACAAGGTCGGCAAGCAGTACCCGGACGGCACCGTCGCCGTGAGCGACGTGGACCTGGAGATCGCGGACGGCGAGTTCGTCATCCTGGTCGGCCCCTCGGGCTGCGGCAAGTCCACATTGCTCAACATGATCGCCGGCCTGGAGGACATCTCCAGCGGCGAGCTGCGCATCGGCGGCGACCGGATGAACGAGAAGGCGCCGCGCGACCGGGACATCGCGATGGTCTTCCAGTCGTACGCGCTCTACCCGAACATGACCGTGCGGGAAAACATGGCCTTCCCGCTGCGACTGGCCAAACTGGACAAGGCCACGATCGACGAGAAGGTGGGCGAGGCGGCCAAGGTGCTGGAGCTCACCGAGCTGCTCGACCGCAAGCCGGCCAACCTCTCCGGCGGCCAGCGGCAGCGGGTGGCGATGGGGCGGGCGATCGTGCGCAGCCCGAAGGCGTTCCTCATGGACGAGCCACTGTCCAACCTGGACGCCAAGCTGCGCGTGCAGATGCGCACCGTGGTGTCCCGGCTGCAGAAGCGGCTCGGCACCACCACCGTGTACGTCACGCACGACCAGACCGAGGCGATGACCCTCGGCGACCGCGTGGTGGTGCTGCGGGCCGGCGTCGTACAGCAGGTCGGCGACCCGCAGACGCTGTACGACCACCCGAACAACCTCTTCGTGGCCGGCTTCATCGGCTCGCCCGCGATGAACTTCCTCAGCGCCCAGGCGTCGGACGGGGTCCTTCGCACGGCGCTCGGTGACGTGCCGATCGGCGAACGCCTTCGCGGGATGCTGGAGCGGGGCGAGGCGCCGCAGGAGATGATCCTGGGCATCCGCCCCGAGCACTTCGAGGACGCCGCGCTCGTCGACGAGGCGGCGCGCGGCAAGGGCAAGGAGTTCGAGGCGCCGGTCGAGCTCGTCGAGTCGATGGGCTCGGACAAGTACGTGTACCTGACCGTCGAGGGCGAGCGCGCCAGCTCGGCCGAGCTCGAGGAGCTGGCCGCCGACTCGGGCGCCACCGACCTGCCGGCCGGCGGCGCCAACCTCGTGACCCGGCTGTCGGCCGAGTCACGGGTGCGGGAGGGCGGGCCCTACAAGGTGTGGTTCAACCTCGAGAAGATCCACCTCTTCGACCCGTCCGACGGGCGCAACATCACCCTGCACGAAGGCCGGGCGGCCGGGGTGTCGTGAGGTTTGTGGCCGGGGCGTCGTGCACCGGACTGGCGTGACCAAAGCGTCCTAGCGGTATGGAGTTCAGGCTGCTGGGATCCTTCGAGGCCGGGCGGAGCGGAAAGCCGGTGGCGGTCGGCCGGCGGCGGCAGGAGCGGCTGCTGCTGGCCATCCTGCTGCTCGACGCCGGCCGCCCGGTCACCATCGAGCGGCTGACCGACCTGCTGTGGGACGGCGAGCCGCCGGCCAGCTCGCGGGGGACCGTGCGGATCCTGTCCGGCGACCCGCGCCTGGAGCGCCCGGCCGCGCCGGTGTACTCCATCCGGGTCCGCGACCACCGGCTGCCGTGGAGCGTGGGCGGTCACCCGGCGCTGGAGCTGTGCAACACGTACGCCGGCTGGGGTGGCGAGCGCGCGCCCGGCGCGGAGTGGCTGCGCGGCTATCCCACGCTCGCGGTGTGGGCCGGCCACCAGGACCTGCTCGACGACGCCACCGTCACCAAGCTGCTCCGGGCCGCCCAGCGCGACCCGCTCGGCGCCGCCGCCGTGCTCGACGAGGCCCGCGACCTGCGGCGACCACGCCGCCTGACGGCGGGCGCGCGGTCGATCAGCCGCGCAGGCCGCCGCGGAGCAGGTCTACGGCGCGGTCGGCCTTGGCGCGGCGGCGCTCCAGGTCGTCGATCCCCTCGATCACCGAGGCGACCATGCGCATGATGTCGAGCAGGTCTTCCTTGGCCAGGTCGGGGCGGACCGCGCCGTCTTCCTGGGCGCGCCGGATCGGCCCGGCGAACGCCCTGACGATCCGCTCGGCCAGCGCCTGCAGCTCCGGCGCCTCCTTGCCCTTGGCCAGCGCCTGGTGCAGGCCGTGGCTGCGCACCTGGTGGTCGACCAGCGAGCGCAGCAGCGCGTCGAACGCGTCGGCGCGGCCCTCGTGGGCCAGCGCGAGCCGCTCGATGTCGCGCACGTTGTCTTCGAAGATGGCGACCGCCAGCGCGTAGCGGTCCGGGAAGTGGCGGTAGAGCGTGCCCCGCCCGACGCCCGCGCGCCGGGCCACCGCGTCCAGGGGCGCACCGAAGCCGGCGAACGCGAACACCTCGCGCGCCGCCTCGATGATCAACGCCCGATTGCGCCGGGCGTCCCGCCGGAGGGTGTGGCTCTCCGCGATCTGGACCGAGGTCACGGCCCGAAGTCTACGAGAACGCTGCTCGCGCATCCCCACGACAGCGTTACTCCGGCCCCTCCGTGCCCATAGTTGTGGATCATTCGGGCAGCGCCGGACAGCGGCTGAGGGTCGGCGCCCACCCGCGGGCCGCCCCGCCGCACCGGCCGCAGCCCGGCCCGCTCGCCCAGCACCGGGGCGCCGGCCAGCTCCGGCACGAGCTCGGTGCAGCGGGCCACGATCTCCCGCGCCACCCGCGGATCCGGGCCGGTCTCCCACTCCCCCAGCTCGAACGTGCCGCCGAGCACGACATCCCGGGAGCGCGGATGGACGTAGGCGGTGCCGGCCGGGTGGTGCTCGTCGCGCACCGACGTCTCGAGGCCCGGGTTGGCGACCAGGACGATCCGCCCGCGGGCCGGGAGCACGGCGGCGTCCGCGCACAGCTCACCGGCTCCGAGGCCGGTGGCGTTGACCACCACGGGCGCCAGCTCCGCGGCCTCCGCCAGGTCGCGGAGGCGGCGGCGCTCCAGCGCCACACCCCCGCCGGCCAGCCGCGCCACGAGCCACTCCAGGTAATGGCCCATCTCCACCGTGGGCACGGTAAACCGCCACTCACGGCCGCGGTCTTCGAAATTTGGTACGACCGCCGCCCACCACGGGTCGTCGGACGGCTGGACGAGCATGCGGGTGGGGCGCATCACCACCCCGGGCGCGCCCGCGGCCGCCTGGCGGGCCAGCTCGTCGTAGGTCTCCCCGGCCCAGGCCAGCACCCGGGGGTCGGGGTCGGTGTGCGTGGGGTACCAGACGGCGGCGGCCACGGCCGAGACGGTGTGCTCCGGCGGATCGGCGGCCACGAGCGCGACCCGGGCGCCAGCCTCCCGCAGGCGGATCGCCGACGTCAGCCCGATCACGCCCGCACCCACCACGACGACGTCGAACATTGGCGTAGTCGCACCACTTTCCGGTGCCGGGTACGGTGAGGTCCTGGCGCGATCCTACTTTCCTGGGGAGGACTCGACGGGTTTGCCCATGACGTAGACACCGCGGCCCTGGTGGCCCTCGAGCACCCCGGCGTCCTGTAGTCGGCCGAGCGCCGCCTTGACCGGGGTGTCGCTGCACTCGTATGCCTGCATCAGCTCGGCGATCGAGGGCAGCTTGTCTCCCGCCTTGAGTTCACCGGACTCTATCCGTTCGCGTATGTCATTAATGATCTTGCGGTATACGGGCACGGCGGGCATGTGCTGGCACTCCCCTTGGTCGGCGTATGACATTTGATCATGCCCGCCCTGGGGTCTCAAGTATTCGTCGTACCCAATTGACTCTGGGTCCTAAGAACCCTAGGTTGAACGTTCGGTGAGGCGGCCCCCGCCCCTTGGTCGGCAACCTGGTGGCCCGGGTCGCCTCACCCTTCCAGGAGGTTCGATGCCGGGCGGCTACGCCTACGACAACGACGTCGATGTGGCACTCCAGCAGCACGCTTGCCTGTCCGCGATGCTCGACGGCTTCACCCGCGCACGTCTGTCCGCTGTGGACACGCTGCCCGCCGCCCCGCGCTGCCTGGAGGTCGGCGCCGGCGGGGGCAGCATCGCCCGGTGGCTGGCCGGCCGCGGCGCCTCGGTGGTCGCGACCGACCTCAAGCCCCGCCACCTGGCCGCGCGGCCCGGCATCCGCGTGCTCGCCCACGACATCGTCACCGAGCCGGTGCCCGACCCGCCGTACGACCTGATCCACGCCCGCCTGCTCCTGCTCCACCTGCCCGAGCGCGAGCGGGTGCTGGCCAAGCTCGCCACCGCCCTCGGCCCGGGCGGCAGCCTGGTGGTCGAAGACTGGTACATCAGCACCGAGCACCTCGTCGTCGACGCACCGGACCCGGAGGACGCGGCGCTGTTCGACCGCTACCAGCGCGCCCTGCTCCGCATCCTGGACAACGACCCGACGTGGGCCGCCCGCCTCCACGCCAAGATGCGCGCGGCCGGCCTGCGCGAGGTCGACACGGCCATCCACTCCCCGGTCTGGCCCGCCGGCAGCCCCGGCGCGCTGCTTGTGACGGTCAACCTGACCCTCTTCCGCGACCGCCTGCTCGCCGCCGGCCTGACGCGGGGCCATCTCGACCACCTGGAGTGGCTCGTCCGCGACCGCCGCTCCGGCCTGGTGATCCGCGGCCACTACCTCTTCTCGACGCACGGCCGCTCCCCGGGGCCGCCGTGACGGGTAATTCGGGCGACCACGGGCGGAGCGGGTGGCGACGGTGTTTACCGCCTTCTACGAGCAGTGTTCGGTGTTGGGCGCCGAGGGTGGCGTGCGGGAGAGCCGGCTCGCGCTCTGCGACCTGACCGCGCGGGTGCTGGGGCGCGGGCTCGACCTGCTCGGCATCGGCACGCCCGACCGCATGTGAGGCTCGGGAGTCACACCAGGACCGGCTGTCCATTGTCGACGGAACCGGCGGGCACGACGCGGACGGTCGGGTCGCCGTCGAGACACACCTCGTACGCCGTGGGTGGGCCGGCCGCCGACCAGCGGACGCCGGCGACGGTGGCCGGCCGGCCGTCGACGCGGACGCGCGCTCCCGGCGCATGCCCCTCGTACGCCTCGACGAGCAGCGCGTCGAGGGTGTGCCGCACTCCGCCGAGCGAGCCGCGGAGGCTCACCGCGCGCAGCTCCCGGCCGAGGGTGATCGCCACGTCGCGGACGCGCCGGTCGTGCCCGCCCTCGCCGGCCGCGAGCGCCGCCTCCACGCGGGTCCACAGCCGCCAGCGGTCGCCGTCGAGCAGCAGCCGCGCGGCCCGGTCGAGCGCGGCGCAGGCCACGTCGACGGCCGCCTCCTCGCCCAGGTCGCCCACCCAGGCACGGGCCTCGGCGGTGGGCATCAGCTCGGGCGACTCGAACGCCAGCACCGCGTACAGCATGGCGAGGGCGGTCTGCCGGCCCGGTCCGTCGTACATGGACGCGGCACCGGTGCGCAGCCTCGGAAACCGCGCGGTCAGGTGCGCGGCCCGGCCGAGCGGAAGGTCGGCGGCCTGGCGGGTGTCGCGGACGCGGGAGTAGAACGGCCGCTGTTCGCGGAAAGCGAACAGCCACGCCCGGTGCTCGTCAGTCGGGCCCGGCCGGCGCCTCGCGCCCGCCGCGTCGCGCTCGGCGAGCATGCGCGCGGCCACGGAATACGCCACTCCCATGCGGGCGGCCAGGGCGCGGATCGCGCGCCTGCGCGCCCGGTCGGGTACGGCGCGTCTGCGTTGGTTTCCAGTCATCGCGGCCCTCCCTGACGCCCTATCGTAGGTGCGGCCCACCGGCTTCGTTGTACCCTGAACGGGCAGCGCGCCTGCACGAGCGTAGCGAGGCCCCCCACGCGGGCCGCGCGTCGACGCCAAGAGGCTCTGACTCAGCGCACATCACCCGTTCCGGTTTCGCGCGCACGCGTGCGTCTGTCGGGTGGGGTGCGTGGGGCCTCGCCGCGAGGACGTGATTGTCGTGTTCGAACGGTTTACCGACCGTGCCCGCCGCGTCGTCGTCCTGGCCCAGGAAGAGGCCCGGACGCTCGACCACAACTACATCGGCACCGAGCACATCCTGCTCGGCCTGATCCACGAGGGTGAGGGCGTCGCGGCCAAGGCGCTCGGCGGCCTGGGTATCTCGCTGGAGGCCGTGCGCCAGCAGGTCGAGGAGATCATCGGCCACGGGCAGCAGCCGGCGGGCGGGCACGTCCCGTTCACGCCGCGGGCCAAGAAGGTGCTCGAGCTGTCGCTGCGCGAGGCACTGCGCCTCGGTCACAACTACATCGGCACCGAGCACATCCTGCTCGGGCTGGTCCGCGAGGGCGAGGGCGTCGCCGTGCGGGTGCTCGTCAAGCTCGGCGCCGACCTCGACCGCGTGCGGCAGCAGGCGGTCCAGCTCGCATCCGGCCATCCGGCCGCGGCGCCCGTGGAGCCGGGCTCCGGGGTGGGCGTGCCCGCGTCGGGCTCCATGGTGCTCGACCAGTACGGCGAGAACCTGACCCAGCGGGTACGCGACGGCAAGCTCGACCCGGTCGTCTCGCGCGACCGGGAGATCGAGCAGGTCATGATCGTGCTGTCCTGCCGGACGAAGAACAACCCGGTGCTGATCGGCGATCCCGGCGTGGGCAAGACCGCCGTGGTGGAGGGCCTGTGCCAGTGGATCGTCCGCGGCGACGTGCCCGAGTCGCTCAAGGACAAGCAGCTCTACGCGCTCGACCTCGGCTCGCTGGTGGCCGGCTCCCGCTATCGCGGCGACTTCGAGGAGCGGCTGAAGAAGGTCGTGAAGGAGTGCCGCACGCGCGGCGACATCATCCTCTTCATCGACGAGATCCACACCCTTGTCGGCGCCGGCGCGGCCGAGGGCGCGATCGACGCCGCGAGCATCCTCAAGCCGATGCTGGCCCGCGGCGACCTGCGCACCATCGGCGCCACGACCACCGACGAGTACCGGAAGTACTTCGAGAAGGACGGCGCGCTCGCCCGCCGCTTCCAGCCCGTGCGGATCGAGGAGCCGACGCTGGCACAGGCCACCGAGATCCTCAAAGGACTGCGCGACGCGTACGAGGCGCACCACGGGGTGTCCTACAGCGACGCGACGCTCTGGGCCGCCGTCACGCTCGCCGACCGGTACGTCGCCGACCGCTTCCTGCCGGACAAGGCGATCGACCTGATCGACGAGGCCGGCGCCCGGCTGCGGGTCCGGCGCCTGAGCCAGGCCGGCGCGCCGCGGGTCGTGGAGCAGGACCACATAGCCGGGGTACTAGCAGACTGGACCGGCATCCCGGTGTACAAGCTGACCGAGGAGGAGACGTCCCGGCTGCTGCGGATGGAAGACGAGCTGCACAAGCGGGTCGTCGGCCAGGAAGACGCGGTGGCGGCGGTCGCGCGCGCGGTCCGGCGTACCCGGGCCGGTCTCAAGGACCCCAAGCGCCCGTCCGGCTCGTTCATCTTCGCCGGTCCGTCCGGTGTGGGTAAGACGGAGCTGTCCAAGGCGCTGGCGGAGTTCCTGTTCGGCAGCGAAGACGCGCTGATCCAGCTGGACATGTCCGAGTTCCACGACCGCTACACGGTGTCCCGCCTGGTCGGTGCCCCGCCCGGATACGTCGGTTACGACGAGGGTGGTCAGCTGACCGAGAAGGTGCGCCGGCGGCCGTTCTCGGTGGTGCTGTTCGACGAGATCGAAAAGGCCCACCCGGACGTGTTCAACACGCTGCTGCAGATCCTCGAAGACGGCCGGTTGACCGATGGTCAGGGCCGGATCGTCGACTTCAAGAACACCGTGATCATCTTGACCACCAACCTGGGCACCCGGGATGTGGCCAAGGCGGTGTCGCTGGGCTTCCAGGCTTCGGAAGACTCGGAGTCCAACTACGAGCGGATGAAGCAGAAGGTCAACGACGAGCTCAAGCAGCACTTCCGGCCGGAGTTCCTCAACCGGATCGACGACACGATCGTGTTCCACCAGCTGAAGGAAGACGAGATCCTCGAGATCGTCGACATCATGATCTCCCGGATCGAGACGCAGCTGCGTAACAAGGACATGAGCATGGAGTTGACCGACAACGCCAAGAAGTACCTGGCGAAGAAGGGCTTCGACCCGGTGCTCGGCGCTCGGCCGCTGCGTCGCACGATCCAGCGCGACATCGAAGACAACCTCTCCGAGCGGATCCTGTTCAACGAGCTCAAGCCGGGCCAGATCGTGGTCGTCGACTGCGAGGGCGACCCCGCCGACGTCGACAAGTCCAAGCTCGTCTTCCGCGGTGCGGACAAGCCGGTCGAGGTGCCCGACGCGGTGCCCGCCGACCTCGGCAGCGCCGCTGAGGCAGCTGAGTAGAAGCAGGTTCCAAGAGGGGCGGCTCCGAAAAGGGGCCGCCCCTTTGCTATGCCTCGCCGGCCAGCGCGTACAGGCCCTGGCCCGCGGTCGACACGAGGCCGTCGTCGAGCAGGCTCCGCAGCGCGCGGTCACGCTGCACGGCGTCCGCCCAAACCAGGTCCAGCTGACCCGCTGGCACCGGCCCGTGCGCCTCGCGCAACACGGCCAGCAGCAGCCCGCGAACCTGACGGTCTGTGCCCGCGTACTGCTGCGGGCGCCGGGTCGGCCCGGTGGGCGCAGGCCGGCCCTCCGCGCGCCAGCCGCACAGCTTTACCACCGGGCAGTCCACGCAGCGCGGCGCCCGCGCGGTGCACACCACCGCACCGATCTCCATGAACGCCGCGCTCGCCCGCGCCGCCCGAGCCGGCTCGACCGGCAGGAGTGCCTCGGTGTCGGCCAGGTCGGCGGGCGTCGTGGTGGCGCCGGCGTCGGGCTTGCCTCGGCTGGCCCGGGCCACGAAACGCCGTACGTTCGTGTCCACCACCGGCTGCCGCTGCCCGTACGCGAACGCCGCCACCGCCCGCGCCGTATACGCTCCCACGCCCGGCAGCGCCAGCAGCGCGTCGAGGTCGGCGGGCACCTTGCCGCCGTGTCGCGCCACGATCGCGGCCGCGCACTCGTGCAGGCGCATCGCACGGCGGGGATAGCCGAGCCGCCCCCACATCCGGATCGCCTCGGCGGGCGTGTCGGCTGCCAGCGCCGCCGGTTCGGGCCACCGCGCCAGCCACGCGTGGTACGCCGGCAGTACCCGCGCCACCGGCGTCTGCTGGAGCATGATCTCGCTGACGAGTACGGCCCAGGCGGTGGTGCCCGGCGCGCGCCAGGGCAGGTCGCGGGCGTTGGCGTCGAACCACTCGATGGCCGCGTCGGCCAGGTCGGTCTCAGGCATGGCGGGTCGATCCTGCCACGCCGGGGTGGGTGAGGCAGACTCCACACGTGAGTGAGCTTGCGATCACCGTGATCGGCCAGGACCGTCCGGGCATCGTCGCGGACGTCTCCGAGGCCCTGGCCCGGCTCGGCGCCAACCTGAGCGACTCCACGATGACCCGCCTGCGCGGCCACTTCACCTGGACACTCGTGTGCAGTGGTCCGGGCGCCGCCGAGGTCGAGGCCGCGCTCGGTCCGCTCGCCGCCGACGGCCGGCTGCTCGCCACGGTGCGCGAGGTCGGCACCGAGGTCGAGGCGGCCGCGGCCGGCGAGCCCTACCTGATGAGCGTCCACGGCGCCGACCGTCTCGGCATCGTGGCCGCCGTGACCCGCGTGCTCGCCGAGGCGGGTGGCAACATCACCGATCTCACGACGCGGTTGACCGGCCCGCTCTACGTGCTCGTGGCCGAGGTCGACCTCCCGCCCGGCACCGCCGACCCGGTCGCCAAGCGGTTGGCCGAGGTGGCCGCCGGGCTGGACGTCGACGTCACGCTCCGCCCCGCCGAAACGGATGTTCTGTGAGCGACGCGTTGCACGGCTGGACGCCGGAGGCGCTCGGCGACCCGGGCGAGGTGCTGCCGGTCGTCACCGCGCCCGACGCGGTGCTGAGCCGGCCCGGCCCCGAGGTCGACCCGAGCGACCCGAAGGTCGTGCGCCTCGCCGCCGACCTGATGGCCACGATGCGCGTCTCGCCCGGCTGCGTGGGCCTCGCCGCGCCGCAGGTGGGCGTCTCCGCGCAGGTCTTCGTGGTCGACGTGACCGGCCATCCGAAGGCGGCCACGGTGCACGGCGCTTTCGCCCTCTGCAACGCGAAGGTGGTCGAGGCCAGCCGCTGGCGCCCGGGCCGCGAGGGCTGCATGTCGGTGCCCGAGCTCACCGGCGACGTGAAGCGCGCCGGCCGGGTAGTGGTCGAGGCCGCGCTACCCGGCACGGGCGAGCCGGTGCGGCTCACCACCGACGCGTTCGAGGCCAGGGCCCTGCAGCACGAGATCGACCACTGTGCCGGCCTGCTCTTCCTCGACCGGGCGGCCGGCGCCCACGCGATCCACCAACGCAAGGTTTACCTGTAAGGCGGCGCGTCGCCAGGATCCTCGCGGTCCACCCCTATACCGTGAGGGCATCATGAGACTGACGGTTGGTCCCCTTCCTTCCGCCGTCTATTGGCGGCGTCGCGCCATTGTGCTCGGTGCCCTCTTCATCGTCCTGCTGGTGCTCTTCACCACCTGCCGTGGCGGTGACGGCTCCGGGGCGTCCAAGACCAGCGCCACCAGCACCCCTACCGCCACTGGCGAGGCCCCGGCCACGCCGGACACCGAGCAGTCACCCACCGAGCCGCCGGCTCAAGCGCCCGCGACCAGCGCCCCGGCTGCGCCGCCTGCGGCCACCACGGCCGCACCCGCCCAGCCACCGCCCGGCGGCTGCACCGACGCCGAGATCAAGGTCACGCCGGTGCCCAGCCTCACCACCGCGCCCGCTGGCCAGACCATCGTCATCAAGCTGCGCATCAAAAACGAGTCAGATCGCCAGTGCAGCCGCGACGTGGGCCCGGACGAGCAGGAGATCTACATCAAGAAGGGCGCGGAGACAGTCTGGTCGTCCGACCGCTGCAGCACCTTCCGCGGCTCCGAGGTAAAACCGTTCCCACGCAACCTCGAGATGGAGTTTCAGGTCACCTGGAACGGGCGCCAGAGCACCGGCTGCAAAGACGGCGTCGCCACCGGCAGCGCTCCCACCCCCGGCCAATACGAGGTCTTCGGCCGCCTCGGCACCGACCGCAGCACCCCGGTCAAGCTCACGCTCACATAGTTCTTCAAGCGGATTTCCCGGGCCCGCGTCAGCTGCTGACCGCTGCTCCCGCCGGAGACCGCGGTGGCCGGCGGCTCGCGGGGCGAGCCGAAATCCCCGGCCCCCGCTGCCACCTCCGCGCACCAAGCTCATTTCGCCCGCCATGGCGGCGCGTGCGGCGCAAGACTCGCGATCGAGGGGAGTTTCGGTGTCATATCCCCCTAGCACGTCCGCCGCTGGTTACGCACACCTTCACAAGCCTTCGTCCCAGATCGCTGCGGGCCTCGGTAGCGGGCAGTAGCCGCCACGCCGGGGTACCTGCACCAGGTTCGCGATCTAGAACGGTTAGGGCGCTATATCAGCCCTAACCGTTCTAGATCCACAACTACGGCCCGAAGCTGATTACGCTACGTTATCGGCGGTGCGGCGACACCCGTACATTTCAAACCATTTGGGCTACCGCGACGTCGGTCGTGGTCCAAGCCGCCGGCCCCCCGTGGCCGCACCCATCCGCCGTTGGTGAGATTGCCCAGACGCGTAGGGTGAGGCCGCGGGAGCAGCGGTCTGGACCACGACGGACATCGCGGTAGCCCAAATCTCTTTGTTTGGAAAGGGTTTCCGACGCCACGCGGGCCAAGAGGTAACCCCGACTCAGAAACCTCTAGACGTAGCGCTCCAGGATGGAGGCTTCGGCCAAGCGGGAGAGGCCCTCGCGGACGCCGCGTGCCCGCGCGTCGCCCACGCCGTCGACGGCCTGCAGGTCTTCGACCGTGGCGCCGAGCAGGCGCTGCAGGCTCCCGAAGTGTCCGACCAGGCGGTCGACGACCGTGCCGGGCAGGCGGGGCACCTTGGCCAGCAGCCGGAAGCCGCGCGGGCTGACCGCCGCGTCTAGCGAGTCGGAGGCGCCCGGGTAGCCGATCGCCTTGGCGACCGCGACCAGGTCGATCATCTCCGTGGCCGTGAGCAGGTCGAGCTCGACAAGTGCCTCGTCGAGCGTGCGGGCCTTGCGCCCGGCCGGCAGGTAGTCGCGGATGACGAGCGTGCGGTCGGCGTCGACGCCCGCCATCAGCTCGTCGAGCTGCAGCGCGAGCAGCCGGCCATCGGTGCCGAGCTCGACCACGTAGCCGGCGATCTCGTCGGCGATGCGGCGGACCATCTCGAGCCGCTGCACCACGGCCACCGCGTCGCGCACCGTCACAAGGTCTTCGATCTCCAGGGCGGAGAGTGTACCGGAGACCTCGTCGAGCCGCAGCTTGTAGCGCTCCAGCGTCTGGAGCGCCTGGTTGGCCCGGGAGAGGATCGCGGCCGAGTCGTCGAGGACGTGGCGCTGCCCGTTCACGTACAGCCCGATGATGCGCATCGACTGGCTGACCGAGATCACCGGAAAGCCGGTCTGCTTGGCGACCCGCTCCGCGGTGCGGTGGCGCGTGCCCGACTCCTCGGACGGGATGGACGGATCGGGCATGAGGTGCACAGCGGCGCGCACGATGCGGGTGCCGTCGCTGGAGAGCACCACCGCACCGTCCATCTTGCACAGCTCGCGTAGGCGGGTGGCCGAGAACTCCACGTCAAGCGGGAAGCCGCCGGTGCACAGCGACTCGACCACCTTGTCGTAGCCGAGGACGATCAGCGCGCCGGTGCGGCCGCGCAGGATCCGCTCCAGCCCGTCGCGCAGGGCGGTGCCTGGCGCCATCAACGCCAGATTGGCGCGCAGGGGATCACCTCCCGGTGCTGGGCCGGCTGCCGGGCCGGGCGCGGCGGCCGCTCCGGCGCTGACTGTGCGCGCGGGCGAGCCGACCACGCCCGCGCGGCCGGCCAGGCTGGCGGCGGCGGTTCTATTCGCATCGCGGTCGATCGGCACGGGCACAGTCTACGGACCGTCATCCGACCTGTGCTGTTGCGGTTCGGCGGCAGATCCGTAGCGTGACGTCGAGAATCTGACGCGTAACGCTATTCGGCCGAGGCGCGTGCCGACCACTGTAGCGCTGCCCGCACATTTGCCACCTCGACGACCCGCACGCCCTTGGTGCGCACACCCGTCGCGTCAGGCCCGCAACCCGCCGGCACCAGCGCGAACGTGAAGCCGAGCCGGGCCGCCTCGGCCAGCCGGCGGGGCACCGCGCCCACCCGGCGAACCTCGCCGGTGAGCCCCACCTCGCCGATCGCGACGAGGTGCGGTGCGACCGCGAGGTCGAGCCCGCCAGAGGCGACGGCGAGCGCGACGGCGAGGTCGGCCGCCGGCTCGACCACGCGGATGCCGCCGACCGTGGCCGCGAAGACCTCGCGGTCGTGAAGCTTGAGGCTGTCGGTGCGGCGCTGCAGGACAGCCAGCACCATGGCGAGGCGGGCGCTGTCGAGCCCGGACACGGTGCGCCGGGGCGAGCCGGGCACCGCCGCGCCGATCAGCGCCTGCACCTCCGTGACAAGCGCCCGCCGCCCCTCCATCGCGACCGTCACGCAGGTGCCCGGCACCGGCTCGGTGGAACGCGTCAGGAAGAGGCCGGACGGGTCGGGCAGGCTGGAGATGCCGCTCTCGTGCATCTCGAAGCAGCCCACCTCGTCGGCGGTGCCGAAGCGGTTTTTCACCCCGCGCACAAGGCGGAGCGACGAGTGCTTGTCGCCCTCGAAGTGCAGGACGACGTCGACGAGGTGCTCCAGGACCCGGGGGCCGGCGACCTGACCGTCCTTTGTGACATGGCCGACCAGGATCGTGGCGATGCCCCGCTCCTTTGCGACCGCGACGAGCGCGGCGGTGACCGCGCGCACCTGGGTGACCCCACCCGGCACGCCCTCGGTGCCCGGCATGGAGATGGTCTGCACGGAGTCGAGCACAAGCAGGCCGGGCTTGACCGCGTCGAGGTGGCCGAGCACGGCGCTCAGGTCGCTCTCGGAGGCGAGGTAGAGCTGCTCGTGGAGCGTGCCCATCCGCTCCGCCCGCAGGCGCACCTGGCTCACCGACTCTTCGCCGCTGACCACGAGCGACGGGCTGCCCGCGCCGGCCGCCCACTGCTGGGCCACGTCGAGCAGCAGCGTCGACTTTCCGACACCCGGCTCGCCGGCGAGCAGCACGACCGCGCCGGGCACGAGGCCACCGCCGAGCACCCGGTCGAGCTCGGTCACGCCGGTGGGGCGGGCCCGGGCCGGCGTGGCGCTGATCTCCGCGATCGGCCGGGCCGGCTCCGCCGGAATCCGCGAGCTGACGACGCGCCCGGCGGCCATCGGACCGGTCACCGTGGACTCGACGATCGAACCCCACTCGCCGCACTCGGGGCAGCGACCGACCCACTTGGGTGGCTGGTGCCCGCAGGCGTCGCACTCGTAGGCCGGGCGCGGCTCACGGGCCGCGGGTCGAGCCTTGGCCGGGCTACGCGGGATCGATCTCGACGTCGTCACGCGGGCACGCTACCCAACGGGTACGACGAAAGTGCGCTCAGTGCTCGCCTTCGCCCGGCTCGGCCGAGCCCCGGGGCACCGGGGTCAGCGGCACGCCCACCGGCACATCCAGCTCCAGCTTGGCGCCGCCCACGTCGAAGACAAGCTTGACGCTATTGCCCCCGGTCAGCTCGTCCTTGAGCCCGATCAGCTGGACGAACTGCGTGGCCGATGGACCGAGCACCGCGAAGCTGCCAGCTGGGATCTCGATGGTGGCGGGCTGGGCGGGCGCCTCGGTCGGCGTCGGCTCGGCGGTGGGCTCGGCACTCGCCGTCGGCGTCGCCGTAGCGGAAGCCGTGGGCGTGGCTGAGGCGGTCGGCGTCGGGGAGGCCGAAGGGGAAGCCGAGGGCGACGGCGTGCCCTTCGCTCCGGCGACGAGGGTGACCGACTCGGCCGCCTCGCTCGTCACGGTCACCGTGACGGCCTGGCCCGTGTCGTTGAAGATGCGCAGCTCGAGCGGAGCGTCCTCGCCCTTCTCGTAACCCCCGGCGTGGTAGACCACCATCGCGTTGCGCACCGACACGCTGCCGCCGGACACATCGACGTTGCCGTTGGCGCCAGGCACCGCCGACACCTGCTCGGCCGTCTCAGCGACCTGTCCTGCGCCGCACCCCGATGCCAGCAGGGCGGTCATCGCGGCCGCGCCAGCCAGCAGCGTCATCGAGCGCCTCACGTCGGTCCTCCCTGTCGTGTCTGACCGGGGCCCAGCGTAGTTGCCCGTGATCGCCCGTTCGCGCCAGGCCCGCCAGTTGTGTCGGACGAAGGCCGGCTCAGACCACGCGACCGCTGGTGACAAGCAGGAGGACGTCGATTAGCGCCACAACCAGCACCGCGCGGAAGACCGCAACCGGGCGGGCGCCGCGGGATGAGGCGAGCCGGCCCGCGTACCACCCCGCGGGTAGGACCACGACGGCGGCGACGACGGCCGCGATGCCGTACCAGCTGGGGCGTCCGGGCGGGCCGAAGACAAGGGTGACCGTCGCCGCGAAGAGCAGCCCGGCGGCGGCCGCGCGCGACCATGCCGGCCCGATGAGGTGCGGCAGACCGCGCACGCCGGTGCGCTCGTCGTCGTCGAGGTCCGGCAGCACGTTGGCGAAGTGCGCGCCCGCACCCAGCAGGCCACCGGCGGCGACGATCCACAGCGGCGGCCGTGGCGCGTCCGGCAGGGCCAGGATCACGAAGGCGGGCAGCGCCGCGAACGAGAACGCGTACGGCAATACCGAGGCCGGCGTGAACTTGAGCGGCCAGTTGTAGAGCAGCGCGCTGAGCAGGGCCGCCGTGATCGTGACCGCGGCCGGCAGCCCGGACGCGAGCCCGAGCAGCGGCGTGGCGATGGCGGCCGCCAGACCGGCGATGCCCACCGCCCGGCGGCTCACCGCACCCGTGGCGAGCGGCTTGTCGGTGCGGCCGACCGCCCTGTCCCGCTCGGCGTCGAGCCAGTCGTTGGTCCAACCCACGGCGAGCTGGCTGGCGAGCAAGGTGAGGCCGACCAGGACGGCACCGGCCGCGCTGTGGCCGACACCGAGGGCGAGGACGGTCGCGGCCACGGTCACCGCCGCACCCGGCTCCGGGTGGCTGGCGCGCAGGATAGCCAACGGCGTACGCATACCGGGAAGTCTGGCCGTTACCGGGGAGTCGTGCCACGCTCGAACCCATGCGCATCCTGCCGCGCAATGATCCCCGGCAGTACGACGATCTTGCCGGTGAGTGGTGGCGGCCCGATGGCGCCTTCGCGATGCTGCACTGGTTGGCCGAGGCCCGCGCGCGGCTCGTGCCGCCGGCTTCGCGGCCCGGTGCGATCCTCGTCGATGTGGGCTGCGGCGGCGGGCTCCTCACCCCACACCTGCGCGGAAAGGGTTACCGGCACATCGGGCTCGACCTCACCAGGTCTGCCCTCGAGCAGGCCGCCGCGCACGGCCTCACGCCGGTCCGCGCCGACGCCGGGGCCCTCCCGCTCGCGGGCGGCAGTGCCGACGTCGTGGTGGCGGGCGAGATCCTCGAACACGTCACCGACCTGCCCGCCGCCGTCGCCGAGGCGTGCCGCGTGCTGCGCCCCGGTGGCCTGCTCGTGCTCGACACCCTCAACTCCACCGCGCTGAGCCGGCTCGTCGCCGTGACGCTCGCCGAGCGCATGCGCGGGGTACCACGCGGCCTGCACGATCCGGCACTGTTCGTCGATCCGCGGGTATTACAGCGCGAGTGCGCTCGGCACGGGGTGGACCTCGCCGTACGCGGCGTACGACCGACTGTCTCCGGCGTGGCCACCTGGCTGGCCGGGGTCGGCGGAGGTCGCGGCCGGATCGTCCCTACCTGGTCGGCAGCGATTCTCTACCAGGGACGGGGCATTAAAAACGGCTAGCGGCCGGGAGAGGGGCAGGCATGGCGGGTGATGCGGTAGCGGCTGCGCGGCGGTTGGCGCCGAGGCTGGCGGCGCGGGCGGCGGAGCACGACAGGGAGGGCACGTTTCCGGTCGACGACTTCGCCGACCTGGGGGCGGCAGGGTTGTTCGGGCTGATGGTGCCGGGCCGGCTGGGTGGCCGGGAGGCCGGCTTCGCCGAGTACGCGGCCGTGGCGTACGAGCTGGCGCGCGGCAACGGGGCGACTGCCCTCGTCTTCAACATGCACGCCTCCGTGACCGGCGCCCTGAGCGCGGTCAACGAAGACGTGGCCGAGTCGCTGGGCGTGCCGGACAAGGCGCTGGAAGCGCGCGATCGGATGCTGGCCGGGGCGGCCTCCGGATCCTGGTACGGCGTGGCCATGAGCGAGCGTGGCGCCGGCTCCCGGCTCTCCCAGCTCGCCACGATCTACGAGCCGGTCGACGGCGGCTACCACATCAAGGGCGCCAAGACGTTCTGCTCCGGCGCGGGCCACGCCGATGCGTACCTTGTGGCCGCCCGCAGTGCCAACGACCAGTCGGTGGTGTCGCAGTTCCTGGTGCCGGCGACGGTGGAGGGGCTGCGGGTGGAGCCCACCTGGGATTCGCTCGGCATGCGCGCCACCGCCTCGCACGACCTGCACATCGACGCGGTCGTGCCGGAAGACACCCTGCTCGGCGGCGTCGAAGGGCTGGCGCTGGTCGTCGCCCAGCTCATGCCGCACTGGCTGATCGCGAGCTACGCGGCCGTGTACGTCGGTGTCGCGCAGGCGACCGTCGACGCCGCGGTCGAGCACGTGGTCAAGCGCGGCGTGTCCGAGCTCCCGTCGGTACGCTCCCGCATCGGTCGCGCCGACGCCGCCGTGGCGGCCACCCGCCTGGTCGTGGCCGAGGCCGCCCGCCGGGTCGACGAGGAGCCCGGCGCCGAGGAGACCAACCGCTGGGTGTGGCGCGCCAAGCTGCTGGCCGGCACCACCGCCGCCGAGGTCGCGGCGTCCATGCTGGAGGCGGCCGGCACGTCCGCGACCCGCCGCGGCCATCCACTCGAACGCCTGTACCGCGACGCCCGCTGCGGCTCGCTGCACCCGGCCACCTCGGACGTTTGCGCGGACTGGCTGGGCGTGGCCGCGATCGGCGGAGACCCCGACCGCGAGGGGACCAACCCCCGATGGTGAGCGCCAGGATCGCCGGCCTGGGGATGGCCGTGCCGGCCCGGGCCCACCAGGACGAGCTGTGGCGGGGCTTCTTCGCCCACCACTATTCGGGGAGCACCCGCGCGCTCGCCGAGCGGATCTTCGCGAACGCCGGCGTGCGCACCCGCCACGCCGTCGCCAACCCGCTGATCGAAGACGTGTCCGGGTGGCCGACCGAGCGGCGCATGCACAGGTACCTGATCGAGGCCCTGCCCCTCGGCAAGGAGGCGGTCGACCGCGCGCTCGTCGACGCGGGCGTCTCCGCCGGCGACATAGGGCTCTTCGCGGTCTGCTCCTGCACCGGCTACGTCACGCCTGGGCTGGACATCCTGCTCGCCCGCGACATGGGCATGGCAAGTGACACGCAGCGGCTCTTCGTCGGCCACATGGGCTGCTACGCGGCGATGCCGACGATCGGGGCGGCGGCCGACTTCGTGACCGCCCGCGGCCGCCCGGCGTTGCTGCTCTGCAACGAGCTGACGAGCCTCCACCTCCAGCCCGCCTCCGCGCGGGTGGACACCCAGCAGATCGTCGCCCACGCGCTCTTCTCGGACGCCGCGGCCGCCGCCGTGCTCCTTCCGGGTGGCACCGGTGGGTACGCGGTCCGCGAGGTCGCCGCGGTCACCGATACCTCGGCGGTCGACCACATGACCTGGGACGTCACCGATCTGGGCTTCCGGATGGGCCTCTCGTCGCGGGTGCCGCAGGTGCTTTCGGTGCACGTACGCCGGTTCACCGACGACCTGCTCGCCCGCCACGGCCTCACCGTGTCCGATGTGGACGGATGGGCGGTGCACCCGGGTGGGCCGCGCATCCTCAACGTCGTGGAGCGCGAGCTCGCCCTCCCGCCCGTTGCTCTCGGCGACTCGCGCGCGACCCTCTCCGAGTACGGCAACTGCTCCTCGCCGACCGTGCTGCTGATCCTGGAGGCGATGCGGCAGCGGCCCGACCCGCCGAAATGGGTGGTGGCGCTCGCCTTCGGCCCGGGCCTGACGCTGTACGCGACGCTTCTCGAACGCACCTGACATCGGCGCCAGCCGCTACAGTGCGACGGTGGCAGAGGAAGAGGGGCGGCTGAGCCTCGCCGTGCTGGCCGCCGGCGCTGCTCTCGTGCTCGCCGCCGGCGTGGCGTGGTGGGTGTCCGCCGCGCCCGATCTCGAGCCCCAGCCGGCCCAGGCGATCCCGCCGGTCATCGTGCCCGAGGAGGTCGCGCCCGAGCCGGTGGAAAACGCCCTGGAGAGCTACCTCCCCGTGTTCGACAACACCGTGCGGCGCGAGGTCGGACCTATCGACGCCGGCGCGACGTACACGCTGCAGGTCCCGTCGGAGGTAAACGGCGAATACCGGCTGCAGTACGTCTGCCTCGGGCCGGGCGACCTCGTCGTGCGGATCATGGGGACGGTCGAGGGCGACAAGCTTCACCAGGTCGACTGCGAGGGCAACCTCAGCGCCTTCCCCTTCGTGGCGGCGGGCGATGCCGTGGTGATCGAGGTGCACCGGCCCGGTCCAGAGCCGGCCGAGATGGGCATCCAGATCATCGACGTGGAGTGAGCCGGCGCTCAGCCGAGCTTGGCGAGGTCGCCGCGAAACTCGTCGATGGTCTGCGCGGCCGGCACCGTGGAGATGATCTCGCCGGTGCGGGCCACAAGAAGCACGGTGGCCACCCGGCCGGTGCCCTGCGTGCCGAGCTGGAGGCTCCCGCGCAGCTCCCCGGTCGGGTCGGCGAGCGTGCGGATGCTCGGGGCACCCGAGCCCGGCGCGCGGGGCGTGCTGGCGCGCGGCGGCGGTGCGGACGCCTTCGTAACGGTGACCACCGTGACGCCCGGCCGCGCCGCCGCGGCGGTGTCGGCGACAAGGCGCGCACAGTCGCAACCGTCTGTGAGCATCACGGCGGCCGGCAGCAGGCCGCGCAGCGACACCGGAGATCCATCGACGTCGATGAGGTCGAGGGCCGGCATGGTGCGGCTCGGCGCCGGGGCGCTGCCGGACTGGCGGGCCGCGGGCGGTGGCACCGGCTGCCGGCCCGGCCAGGTGACCGCGAAGAGGCTGGTAAGGGTGGCGAGCACCGCGACCGCCATGATCAGCAGGGGGATGCGCAGCGAGGACGTGCCAGGGCCGCCACGCGCCGGCCAGCCGAGCCGCCGTCGCCAGGCGTCGCGGCGGGCCTGGCGGCGCAGGTCCTTGCGCACCGCGGCGGACTCTTCGGCGAGCTCGCTCAGGTCGTCGGGGATGACCACCGTGCCCCACTCCGGAGGCAGGTCGGGCACGCCTTCGGGGCGTCCGCCGCCGTCAGGCGGGGTGCCACCATTGCCGTCGCCCATGCTTCCCATATCCCCCCAGCCCGCGCGCCGCGAAGTCGATCGGGGTCAACCTTTAGGGTCTCTCACCGAGGGGCGGGACCGCTAGGGGGCACCGGTCCTTACCGCGCGTCCCGGAGGCCCAGCTTGCGTCGCGGATTGCTGATTCGGGGGTTACTGTGCGTGGCGGATGGTCGATGGAATCCTCCTGTCAAGCTGGAGAAAGCCCTCTCACAGGGCCCCTGAGCTGCGCTAACGGTCAGGACCGGGACGGGACATCGGTGCCTGAGCGTGTTACCCTAGACACAGCGAAAGGGGTTTCGAACCTATGGTTTTCAGTGTCGGCGAGACCGTTGTTTACCCCCACCACGGGGCCGCACTCATCGAGGCAATCGAGACTCGGGTCGTCAAGGGCGAGGAAAAGCAGTATCTCGTCCTCAGGGTCGCTCAGGGTGACCTGACGGTGCGGGTGCCCGCCGAGAATGCCGAGATCGTCGGCGTGCGTGAGGTGGTTGGCGAGGAAGGCCTCGGGAAGGTCTTCGACGTCCTCCGCGCTCCGCACACCGAGGAGCCGACCAACTGGTCGCGGCGTTACAAGGCGAATCTGGAGAAGCTGGCCTCTGGCAACCCGCTCAAGGTGGCCGAGGTTGTCCGTGACCTGTGGCGGCGGGAGCGCGAGCGGGGCCTGTCGGCTGGCGAGAAGCGCATGCTGGCCAAGGCTCGCGACATTCTCGTCGGCGAGGTCGCCCTTGCGGAAAAGAGCACCAAGGACGAGGCGGAGATCCTCCTCGACAAGGTGCTCACCGAGGCCTGATCCTCCGGCTGACCCGTTACACACAACCTTCTCCACGGGGACCGCGACGTGACCGCGCAGCTCAATCCGCGCGGTGACGTCGCGGTCCTCGTTCCTGCGGCCGGTGCCGGTGTGCGGCTTGGCGCCGGCGGGCCCAAGGCTCTCCGCCTGCTCGGCGGCGAGCCTATGCTCGTGCACGCCGTCCGCCGGGTCGCCGCCGCACCGTCTGTAAGGGCGATCGTGGTGGCCGCGCCAGCGCCCGACGTCGACACCGTGTGCGCCCTCTTGGCGCCCGTGGCACCGGTGATCGTCGTGGCGGGTGGGGCAGAGCGGCAGGAGTCGGTGGCGGCCGCCCTCGCCGCGGTGCCCGAAGGGCCCGACATCATCCTCGTGCACGACGCGGCCCGCGCGCTCGCGCCCCCCTCGCTCGTCGAGTCGGTGGCGGCCGCCGTCCGCGCCGGCAACGCCGCAGTCATCCCGGTGCTGCCCGTGGTCGACACCGTCAAGGAGGTCGACGCCGACGGGGTGGTCCTGGGCACGGTCGACCGGTCGGCGCTGCGCGCCGTGCAGACCCCGCAGGGCTTTCGCCGATCGGTGCTCGCCGCCGCGCACGCCAGCGCCGCCACGTCCCTCACCGACGACGCGGGCCTGGTGGAGAAGCAGGGGGTACCGGTGACCTGCGTCCCCGGCCACGAGCACGCGTTGAAGATCACCAGACCGTTCGACCTCGCCGTCGCCGAGCTGCTCCTGGCGTTGCCAGAATGATCATTCCTCGGGTCGGCATCGGGACCGACGTGCACGCCTTCGCGGCCGGGCGGCCCTGCTGGGTGGCCGGCCTGGAGTGGCCCGGCGTCGACGGCCTCGCCGGGCACTCGGACGGCGACGTCGCCGCGCACGCGGCCTGTGACGCGCTCCTCTCCGCCGCCGGGCTCGGCGATCTCGGCGCCAACTACGGCACCGAACGTCCCGAGTGGGCCGGCGCATCCGGCGTCACGCTGCTCACCGAGACCGCGCGCCGGGTACGTGCCGCCGGCTTCGAGGTCGGCAACGTCTCGATCCAGGTGGTGGGCGTACGGCCGAAGATCGGTCCGCGCCGTGCCGAGGCCGAGGCGGCGCTCTCGGCGGCCGTGGGCGCCACCGTGACGGTCTCCGGCACCACCACCGACGGGCTCGGTCTCACCGGCCGGGGCGAGGGGTTGGCCGGTCTCGCGGTGGCTGTGGTCTACCCGCGCTGACGTAGGCTCGGTTTCGTGCCCAGCGATGCGCCGTCAGACCGGGACGCCACACCGGACAGCTACGTGCAGCGCGCGGCCCTACTGGCCGATCTGGGCCGTTACGACGAGGCGGCCGGCGAGCTGGCCGACGCTCTCGCGCTCGATCCGCACCACTCCGCGGCCTACGCCACGCTGGCCAGCGTCCACCTCGCCGCCGACCAGGCCGCCGAGGCACTTCAGGCCGCCGACGCGGCCGTGGCCGCCGCTCCCGGTGACCTGCCGGCCCTGGTGAGTCGCGCGATGGCGCTGACCGACCTGCGCCGGTTCGCGGAGGCCGCCGCCGTGGCCGAGGAGATCCTCCGGCTCGGTCCGGCCGATGCTTACGCGCAGCGCAATGCCGCCGCCGTGCTCGCCGACTCGCGCAACGGTCAGACCGCCATCGACGCGGCCTGGCGGGCGGCACAGCTCGCGCCCGACGACCCGCTCGCCCACCTCGTGCTCGCGCTGGTGGCCGGCCGCCTGGGGCGCTTCGAGCTGGCCGAGCGGGCATACCACGAGGCGTTGCGGCTCGATCCCACGCTGGCGGAGGCGGGCGACGAGCCGGGCATCGTGCGGCTCGACCGCCGGCGCTACGCCCGCGCCCTGGAGAAGGTCTCCGAGACCGCCGTGTTTCAGCCGATGCCGACGTTTCAGCCGGCGCCGGAGCCCGCCGTCAAGGGGCCCGTGGAGCGCGTCCGGCCGCTGGTGGTCTTCGGTGCCACGCACAGCCTGGTGACGGCGATCCTCGTGGCGTTCGTGGCGGCGGCCGGCGGCGCCGGCTCCCAGCTGCTCGCGGGCGTGCTCGGCGGCGTCGGGCTGCTCGCGCTCGGCGTGCTCGTCGGGCGGCTGCCGCGCGGTGACCGCTTCGGCGGCCGCGCCGGCCGGCTGGCGACGCTCGCCGTGGCGACCGGCCCGTGCCTGATCCTGCTCTACGCGTTCATCGGCACACCCTGGCCACTCGTCCTCGCGATCGTCTCCGCAGCCGCCGGGCTCACCCTCCTCACCCGTATGGGCTGAAGACCCACAAGACAGATTTGGGCTACCGGCCGCACCCGTCACGCGGTCTGGTCTTGCACCGCGGAGGTGGCAGCGGAGGTCGGGGATTTCGGCTCGCTCCAGCGAGCCGCCGGCCTGCGCGGTCTCCGGCGGGAGCGGCGGTCCGCCGCTGACGCGGACCCGGGAAATCTGCTTGAAGTGTCCTATCCCGTATTGCGGCCCGCCCAGGTCCAGGCGTAGCCGGTGTCCTCACAGGACAGTGCGGGCTCGCAGAGGTCGAGCGGCCGGAAGGTGTCGACCATGACCGCCAGCTCGTCGAAGTAGTCGACCCCGATCGCCCGGTCGGGCGCGCCCGGCTGCGGCCCGTGCGTGAAGCCGGCCGGGTGCAGCGAGATCGAGCCCTGCTCGATGCCGGAGCCGCGCCGCGCCTCGTAGTTTCCGCCGGTGTAGAAGAGCATCTCGTCGGAGTCCACGTTGTGGTGGTTGTACGGCACGGGGATCGCGAGCGGGTGGTAGTCGACCTTGCGGGGCACGAACGAGCAGATCACGAAGTTTGGCCCCTGGAACGTCTGGTGTACCGGCGGCGGCTGGTGCACCCGCCCGGTGATCGGCTCGAAGTCGTGGATCGAGAACGCCCACGGGTACAGGTGGCCGTCCCAGCCGACGACGTCGAACGGGTGGTGGGCGTACACGTAGCGGGTCCAGCCGCGCCGGTGCTGTACGTAGACCTCCACGTCGGAGTCTTCGACCAGCAGCGGTGCGTCGGCGCCGCGCACGTCCCGCTCGCAGTACGGCGAGTGCTCGAGGAACTGGCCGCGCACCGAGAGGTAGCGCTTGGGCGGTCCAATGTGTCCGGTCGCCTCGATGGTGAGCAGGCGCACGAGGTCGCTGGTGGGCACGATGCGGTGGATCACCGACGTCGGGATCAGCGCGTAGTCGCCGCTCGCCACGTCGAGCACCCCGAACGTCGACTCGATGCGCGCGGTGCCCTCCTCCACGTACACGCACTCGTCGCCGATCGCGTTGCGGTAGAGCGGCGAGGGGCGGTCGGCCACCACGTACGAGATGCGCACGTCGTCGTTGGCGAGCAGGTGCTGGCGCCCGAGCACCGGGTCGGCGCCGCCCGAGTCGAGCTTGTGCGTGCGCAGGTGGCGGGGCTTGAGGGGCCGGTTGGCCGTGCGTGTCCAGGCGGGCGGGTCGTGCTCCTCCGCCGCCACGATCGCCGTCGGCAGGTAACGGTGGTAGAGCAGAGACGAGTCGGAGGAGAAGCCCTCCTGGCCCATCAGCTCCTCGGCGTACAGGCTGCCGTCCGGCTGCCGAAACTGAGTGTGTCGTTTGCGTGGGACCTCCCCCACGCTCCGGTAGTAGGGCATGTCCTACCCTCCGTTATGTCCTGTTCACCGGCCGATAGCGTCCGATTATCGGACGGTGTTGTCCGCTCCTTGTAGCGTCCATTAGGTTCTCTGTTCGTGTCAACCGGACTGATTCCGGCGCTCTTCACTCGCCTCGTGGATGACGCCGCCGTGTTCCCGCCGGGGAGCGCGCCGCTGCCTGAGGCGATCATCGGGCATCGCGAGCACCGTGGGGCGTGGTACGCCGAACTCGTCGGCGGCCTGCTGCTGCCCTCGTCGTCGCTGCCCGACGCGGCCCGCCTCCTGGAGCCCGACGAGCGGATCGAGGTCGGCCTCATCGGAGACGCCGGCGTCGACGCGCTGCCGGCCGCCCTCGACACCGCCGACCCCCGCATGGCCGTCGGGCAGGTCGAGGTCGCGGTCGCCAAGCGCGGCGAGGATCCGGAGCCCGGCCTGCGCCGGCTGCTCGCGGTCCTCGCCGGTCGGCCTTCCCTCACCGGGTACGCCGAGATCCCGCTCACATGGGGTCTGCTGGCCGCCCTCGACACGGTCGCCGAGGCGCGCGCGAGCGGGGTGGCGGTGGCCGCCAAGTTTCGCACCGGCGGGCTGGCCGCGGAGCTCTTCCCCACACCCGTCGAGCTGGCCGCGGTGATCTGCGCCTGCCGCGACCGGGAGCTGCCGTTCAAGCTCACGGCCGGGCTGCACCACGCGATCCGGCACACCGACCCGGAGACCGGGTTCGTGCACCACGGGTTTCTCAACGTGCTCGTCGCCACCGCCGCGGCCGTCGACGGCGCCGAGGTGGCCGACGTCGCCGAGCTGCTGGCCGCCACCGATCCGGTGCCGCTGATCGAGCCGGCCCGCTCGTCGCGCGACCGGCCGCGTCCACTCTGGATCGGCTTCGGCTCGTGCAGCGTGGTGGAGCCACTCACCGACCTGATCCGGCTCGGCCTGGTCAACGGTGGATACCAATAGACATCGACGTTGTCGGGTAATTGGCTGGGATACAGGGGGTGACGGGCGTACCGTAATCGGCGGGGGAGGCGCTTATGTCCACGGTGGCGGTAACGCGGTTGATCGATGCCCCGGTGTTGCGCGTGTGGCGGGTGTTCACCGACCTGCCGGCCCGCGCCACCTGGCTCTCCACTGTGGACGCGATCGAGGTGATGACACCCGGTCCCTTCGGCGCCGGCACGGTGTGGCGGGAGACCCGCACGATGCCCGGTGACGTGCAGGTGACCGAGGAGTTCACCGTGCAGCGGTGCGACGCGCCGACCCGTTTCGTGGTCGCCTCGCCCGGGATCGGCGCCGACTACCGGATGACCTACACGCTCACGCCCGTCGAGGTCGGCCGCCACCGCGGTGGCACGGCGGTGACCGTCGTACAGGAGGGTGCGCCCTCCGCACCGGGTGGCCGCCTGCTCGTGCTCGTCTTCGGCGGCCTCGCGGCGCGCACCGTCGAGGGCGCGCTGCGGCAGGATCTGACCGACCTCGCCACCGCTGCCGTTCCGCCCGCGGCTGCGTAGGTTAGGTAACCTGCCCGGCGTGGGCATCCGACCATCGACCTGGATTCGCATAGGTGCGGTCGCTGTGGCGGCCACCGGTGTCATAGCCATCGGTGGCGTGGTCGCCTACCGTGTGCTGGCACCCGCGGAGACCGTCACGGTCGCCACCACCGCCTACCCTGCGGCGCCCGCCGCGCAGCCCGGCGTGATCGGCTCGCTGCCCGCCGCACCCCTCATCGTCGACGGCCGGCTGCGCATCTACGCCTCCACCCGCCAGGTGCGCGCCGACGGGCCCGTCGACGCGCGTACGCAGCGCACCCCGTACTGGTCGTACCGCCGGTGGCCACAGGAGCTTCTCGGCGTCGTGGCGGCCGGCACGACGGTCGTCGGGCGCTGGTCCGACGGCGACGTGGTCGCGCTCGACGCCCGCAGCGGCAAGGTCACCTGGCGAGCCGCGGGTAAGCCGCCGGAGAAGTCCGAGTACAAGGGGGGCAGCACCGGGGCGGAGACCGTCTACGAGCCCGAGGGCCTGTACACCTCCGGTGGCCGCGTGCTCGTGCGCGACGCCACCGTGCTGCGGGCGCTCGACATCGTGACCGGTCGCGAGCTGTGGCACACGCCGATGGCCGACTGCCGCGAGGGCGGGTTCACGACGGCCGGTGGCCGGTTCGTCACCACCGACGCCTGCGGGGTGTCGCCGGCGGTCGAGTTCTACGACGTGGCGACCGGCCGGCTACGCGGTCGCTGGGCGCCACCGCTGAAGGGGCCCACGCTCGAGGTCGAGCCGCTCGACTGCGCGCCCGCCCAGTCCGCCTGCACCGCCCTGCGCACGGTCGACGCGATCGGATCGCGCGGGTGGCTGCTGGGCGAGCCGGACGCGGCCGGCAAGACGCCGGTGACGGCCGCTCCGGCCCTCGATCCACCGGGTGCCGTGAAAGCGGGCGAGGTCGGCGTTACATACGTGGGCGGCGACATGGTGGCACGCGCTCTACGCGATGGCGCCGAAGTGTGGCGATGGCGCGGAGACGGCTCCGCAGAACTGCTCGGCGCGCAGTCCGGATCCGTGCATGTGCTAACTGAAAATTGCGACCTCGTCACTCTCGATCCGGCCAGCGGAAGGGAGAAGTCGCGCTTCCGGCTCGCGTACCTACGGGAAGGCATCGACTGGCAACCGGGCTTGGTTCGGGCCGGCGACGGCTTCGTCGCGGTTGAGCGGCTGGTCAAGGCGGACAACACTGATGCCGGTGAGGCGGATGAGTATTTTGGTGCGTTGCCGGTAATCCTCGCCCGCACCTAGAAAGCCTTTACCGACAGCAAGCGAACGGGGGCACCCGGTAAGGTGCCCCCGAAAAGCAAACTACGGCCCCCTAGGGATTCGGAGAGCCGTGCGGATGTGCAGTGCAGTCGTCAGCTGTGAAGATCAAACTCCCCGTTCTTGGCGCCAGCGACGAAGCTGTCCCACTCGGCCGGCGTGAAGAGCAGCACCGGTCCGCTCCGGTCTTTCGTGTCGCGTACCGCGACCCCGCGGTCGAGGATCGCGACCTCAACGCAGTTGCCGTTCCCGCTACTGCGCGTGCTCTTGAACCACGCTGCACGGGTCAGGTCCAGGGCGGCCATTCCGCACCCCTTGTCCCTAGATTGATTACGGACGGTTGCGAGAAGCCTTGCGAATCCAGGCGGTCGATTCGTCGGGAGCGAGCGCCATTTTGCGCAGCCTCTCGTGGACGAGTGTATACCCGCGCACGTGATCCTGCTCTTCCAAGGCTTGTCCGTTTGTCAAATTCTCGAGATAGACCACCGGCTCGTCGGCTGCGTCGGGAAAGCTTATGATCACGTAGGGTGTTGTCATTGCCGGATGGCCACCAACGGAAAAAGGCAGTACCTGAATAGTTACGTTAGGTAGCTCTGACAGATCCGCCAGATGGTCGAGTTGGCGGCTCATGACCTCGGGGCCGCCCACCGAGCGCAAGAGAACCGCTTCGTTGAGTACTGCTGACAACTCGACAGGATTTTCGCGGTGTAGCACCTCCTGCCGGCGGATGCGGGCCGCGACCTTGCGATCGAGGTCGTCCTCACCTGCGGTCAGCCGGTAAACGGCGCGCGCGTAATCCTCGGTCTGCATGAGACCCGGCACCGTTTCGGCCTCATAAGTCCAAACTGCGGCAGCCTCCGCCTCCAGGCCGACGTAGAACTCGAACCAGACCGGAAGTACATCGCTGTAGTTTTGCCACCAGCCGCGTTGCTGAGCGCCGCGGGCGATGTCGATCAGTGCCTCGGCGTCGGTGCCGGTCACCTGATACAAAGCCAGTGCCGCACGCACATCGCGGGGCTTTATCCCGATCTGTGCATTTTCAATGCGGGATAGGTTGCTTTTGGACATATCGAGCTGGCGGGCCGCCTGCTCGAGGTTCATGCCCGCGCGCTCGCGCAGGTGGCGGAGCTCGCGGGCGATGCGACGGCGGCGAACTGTAGGGCTTCCAGACACGACCGCGAGTTTCGCACCTCTATCCACGGCGCGCCACCAAGGTCGTCCGCGAATCAAAACGGGAGTTGCGTTGCATGTGTGTCAGGTGCATTCTGGTGTGGCTACCGGGTGAATTGGCATATGTCAACTGCCTTACGCCCGGTGCACGAGTCGCTGCGTTCTGTTCTCAATAATTAAGCCCAAATCGGGGGAGAACGCCGTTGAGGCACCTGTCGATCGTGCGAGCCGACCACGGCGACGTCGACGCCATCATCGACTTGGTCACCGATTCGTTCCAACACCTGGCCGTCACGGTCTGGCTCGTGCCCCGGCGGCCGGAGCGGTGGGCTGTGCTGCACGGCCACGTCCGCATCCACATCGAGCACGCGATGCGCTACGGCCACGTGCACGTGACCGCCGACCGGCTCGGGGTAGCGGTCTGGCTGCCGCACGACCGCCGGCTCCCGGCGCCGGCCGACTACGAAGAGCGCCTGGTGAAGGCGTGCGGCCAATGGACCGACAGGTTTCGCACCCTCGACCGGCTCTTCGCCGCCCACCACCCCCGGCGGCCGCACCACCACCTGACCTACCTGGCGGTGCACCCCGACCGCCGTGGTGAGGGCATCGGCTCGATGCTCCTGCGCCACCACCACGCCCGCTTGGACGCGGCAGGCATCGGCGCCTACCTGGAGGCGAGCAGCTCACCGAGCCGCGACCTCTACTCCCGGCACGGCTACCGCACGGGCGAGATGTTCGCGGTGCCAGACGGCGCCCCGATCTGGCCGATGTGGCGCGAGCCCTACCTCCCAGCCGACCGACAGACCTGAGCGGCATGGGATCCACGCTGCTGCTCCTGGGCTCCAGCCCCGCCCACGGCCCCCGGGCCGGAGGCCAAAACGGGGTAAGCGCGACCAACAGCGCAGGGGGAGGCCGCGGGAGCAGCGGCGTGTCGGTGGGGCTTGGCGCCCGGGCCTTGCAGCGGGGGCCGGGGATTTCGGCTCGCCCGCGAGCCAGGCGGGGCCTCGGTCGCGCGCAGTAGCCGCCGCGCCAGGTAACGGGCACCATGTTCGCGATCTAGAACGGTTAGGGCGCTATATCGACCCTAACCGTTCTAGATTCACACCTACGCCGCGAAGCTGATTACGGTACGTTACCGGCGGTGTGGCGACACCCGCACATTTCGACCATTTTGGGCTACCGAGAGCCCGTCGTGGTCCAGGCCGCTGGCCACGCGTCGAAGGATCCCCGCGTGCCCAGGTCCCCGGCAGGGCCGGCGTAGCCGGGCCTGGGGTGAGATTGCCCAGACTCGCAGGGTGAGGCCGCGGGAGCAGCGGTCTGGACCACGACGGACATCGCGGTAGCCCAAATCTCCTTGTTTGAAACGGACTTCGACGCCACGAAGACGTCGGTCACCCCAACTCCGAAAGGACTCTAGAGTGCCGCCTCCGCCGCGACAAGGAAGGCGTCGTTTTCGGCTGGGGTGCCGACCGTGACCCGCACGCCGTCGCCGGGGAACGGGCGCACGATCACGCCGCGCGACTCGCATGCCGCGCCGAACTCGGCCGAACGCTCGCCGAGCGGGAGCCAGATGAAGTTGGCCTGGCTGTCGGGCACGTCGACACCGAGCTTGCGGACCGCCTCGCCGAGCCGGTCGCGTTCGGCGATCACGAGAGCGCAGCGGCGGCGCACCTCCTCCTGCTGGCCGAGCGCCGCTAGCGCCGCGGCCTGGGCGACCGCGCTGGTGGAGAAGGGGGTCACCACCTTGCGCACGGCGGCGGCCACCTCGGGCTGGGCGACGAGGAAGCCCACGCGCAGGCCGGCCAGGCCCCACGCCTTCGAGAGGGTGCGCAGCACCACGACGTTGGGGCGGTCGCCGTACACGCGCAGGCCGTCCGGCACGTCCGGGTCGGTGACGAACTCGCGGTAGGCCTCGTCGAGCACCACCAGCACGTCGTCTGGCACCGCGTCGAGGAAGCGGTCGAGGTCGGCTCGCCGGACGGAGGTGCCGGTGGGGTTGTTGGGGTTGCAGACCAGGACCATCCGGGTGCGATCGGTCACCGCGGCCGCCATCGCCATCAGGTCGTGGCCGTGGCCCGGATTGTTGGGCACGCGCACGCTCGTCGCGCCGGTGGTGGCCGCGATGATGGGGTACGCCTCGAACGAGCGCCACGAGTAGAGGATCTCGTCGCCGGGGAGGCAGGTCGCCCGGGCCAGGTGCTCGCAGAGGGCGACCGAGCCGCAGCCGGTGGCGATGCGCTCCGGCGCCACGTCGTAGCGCTCGGCGAGTGCCGCCCGCAGCGCCACGACGCCCATGTCCGGGTAGCGGTGTACCCCGCCGGCCGCCTCGGTGATCGCCTCGACCACCCCGGGCAGCGGGCCGTACGGCACCTCGTTGCTGGCCAGCTTGATCGCCTCGGGCAGGCCCAGCTCGCGGGCGAGGTCGGCGGGGCTGCGGCCGGGCACGTAGCTGGGCAGCGCTTCGAGGTCGGCGCGGGTCAACTTGGTCATTGGGTACCTCCAGGTGCGTCCGCGGTCGCGGTTTGTGGCACCTCGACGACGACGGTCTGCGCGGACTTGTCGTGCAGCGCTTGGTGCAGCGGCCGGTCAAAGAACGGGAAGATGCAGTCGACGAGCTGCAGGACGAAGCCGATGCAGAAGCACGACCACAGAAACGTGGGCAGACCCATGAGGTTCCACCGGCGCAGCGAACGGCCGAAGCCCATCCGCTCCGTGCTCTCCACCCGCATCACCCTGATCCGCATGATGCGCTTGCCGAGCGTTTGGCCGGTGTTGGCCGTGCCGGGCACCTCGTACGCGAACCAGAGGGCGACGCCGATGATGAAGATGGCGACTTGGAGCGCGTCTGCCTGCCCGCCGGGCTGGGGCAGGTTTTGCAGCAGCGGCTCGCGGGCCTCCACCCGGCGGTTCCACTCGTCGAACACCGGCCGGTACTCCTGGTACCAGCGGAAGATGAACCAGCCGTTGACCAGCACGTTGAGCAGCAGCACCATGCCGATGTCGATCAGCCGGGCGACGACGCGTGGGCCGAGCGAGGCGATCCGCAGGCCGTGCGGGCGCGGTGGCGGCGCGGGCGGGCGGTACGCGTACGGCGGTGGGTAGGGATAGCCCGGCGGCGGCCGCATCCCGGGCGGTGGCGGTGTCATCGGCGGCCACGGCTGAGGGCCCGGTGCGCCCGGCGGAAACGCTCCGTTGTGCGGCGGGGCGGGAGCCGTAGGCACGGGCGGTCCAGCCGGGGTCGACGGTGGGGCCGGCGTCGTGGGCGGCGGGGGCGGCGGGGTTACCGGGGGCGGGCCCGGCGGTGGCGTGGCCTCGGCGGGCAGCGAATCGCCTATCCAGCCCTCACCGTCCCAGTAACGCTGGGTGTTCGGTTCAGCCGGATCTTTGTACCAGCCAGGTGCGACGCTCACGCAGGAACCTTAACGACCACGGTGGTGGCGAACTTGTCGTGGAGGCACTGCTGGTATGGCTTATCCCACAGCTGCCACAGTCCGTCGACGTAGATGAAGCCCGGGATGAAGCTCCCGGCGACGTAGCCGGCCAGCCAGCGCTTGGCCGCCATGCCGCGGGTCAGGCTCGCGTCCGGGGCGAGGGGCACGACCTTGATCTTCATCGCCCGCTTGCCGAGCGTCTGCCCGTCGCGGCGGAGCATTTCCACGTAGTAGACGTACGACACGAGGAGGAGCACCAACGCTAGGCCGGCCTCGATCAGCAGCAGCGGGAGAAAGAACTCCATGAAGCTCGGCTCGACCGGGGTGCCGTCGGGCTCCACCTCGAAGAAGTCGGGCGCGACCGTGAAGAAGAGGATCACGACGGCGGGGACCGCGAGCACGAGCGCGATCGCCGCGAACACGGCGTAGTCGATCAGGTACGCCAAGAAGCGGTCGCCGAACGTGGCGAGCGGCTGCCCGCCAGGGCTCCGCGCGGGCGGCGGTGGTGGCGGCCGCAGCGGCGGCGTGGCCCAGGGCGGCGGTGGCAGCTGCCAGCCTGCCTGCTGTGGCGCGGGTGGAGGGGTGGACGGTTGCGTCACGCGGACAGTGTTACAGGTTTCCGCGAGCCGCCCGCGCCCCAGATCGCGTACAGGAAGATCACCTCAAACCGCATCGACACGGACGGATCGCGCTCTCGGGATTAGATCCCGCGTGTCGTTAACGTGGCTGCGTGGCTAAAGGGACGGCCAATGGTAGGACGGGGTGGGTCGTTGCCGCCCTGATTGTGCTGGTCATCCTGGTTAGCACTAATACATGGAACCCATTTCCGGGCATATGGGAGTGGGTCAGCGCCAGCCAACCCCTCTCCTCGCCGAGCGTCGCCTGGCAGCAGCGGCTCGGCAGCGGCCCGAACAGCGTGACGTTCGCCGGCAACGCGGTCGTGGTCGAACACCGTACGTCGGTCGAGGCGCGCGGCATCAGCTCCGGCGCCCAGCTGTGGGAGAAGGACAAAGACTGGGCGGCCGTCGCCGGCGAGGGCCTCGACTCGGTCGTCGTCGTGGGCGAGCTGCTGACCAAGGGGTACGAGGTGCTCGACCCCCTCACCGGGGCGGTGCGGCGGACGGACAAGCGGGCGGTGGCGGTGTGGACGTACCGCAACGCGCTGCTTGACGTGCACTGCGACGACCCGAAGGAGTGCCAGCTGTCAGCCTGGGAGCCGCGCGGCAACAGTCCGATGTGGACGGTCGACCTGCCGGGCGTCGGCTTCGTGCTCTTCGCCGACAATCCCGACGTGCTCGACGCCAAGCCACTCAACACCCGCCGGGTTGAGGGCGGCGCGGGCGGCCCGGTGCTGATGCCGTCGCTGCTCGGCTTTCCCATCGACGGCAACGTGCGCGTCGTCGACACCGCGGCCGGCCGGGTGGTGCAGGATTTCGAGCCGGACCGCCACGACAGGTACGTGGTGGTGGGTGGCCGGGTGATCCGGGTGCAGGCCCGGTCCGGCGACGGCACCTGCTACTTCACGGTGTTCGCCACCGACCCGGCGCTGCAGCGCGAGGTGTGGCGGCACGAGGCGGTCAACCTGCGTACCGCGCAGAACGCAGGGTGCGCGCAGCGAGAAGACCCGGCCGGCGGGCAGAACGTCCTCGTCGGCGTGACCGCGGACGGGCGGGAGGCCGTGCTCGACGCGTACGACGGGCGGGTGCTCTGGCTCGGCCGCCAGGGCGACAAGCTGCTCGCGGTCGACGACCAGTACGTGCTCGTACGTCCCGCAGGGGGCAAGGCCATCACGTCGTACGAGTTCGGCGTGAAGCAGGCCCGCTGGAATTTCGCCACCGCCGACCCGAAGGCGGGCGCCGCGCTCGCGCGGTTCGCGGCGATCGTCGCACCCGAGGATCCGGACCGGATCGTGGCACTCTCGCCAGCCAACGGCCGGATCCTGGCCGACTTGCGGTCGTCCGCGAAGGTCCTGGCCGTGGGTCCGACCGGCATGATCATCGGGGAGCAGCGCGAGATCGGGTTCATCCCTTTCAGCGGAGTGGCCCCACCGGCCTCGCCCGGTGGAAACCCCACGCCGGCCGACACCTCGCTCTGCGACGGCCCGAAGGAGCCCAACTGCGGCAAGTAGAAGCGACCGGTGCGGCAGCGGAGCCGCCGCTGGCCTAGGCTTGCCGCTCATGAGTAGCGCCGCCGCCTTCTCCTTCGCTCCCTTGCTCCCCACCGGTCCCGACCAGACCGAGTACCGCCTGGTCAGCGACGAGGGAGTGGATGTGGTCAACGGCCCGGGCGGCCGCCGCTTCCTGACCGTCGAGCCGGCGGTATTGACGCAGCTCACCGCCGAGGCCATGCACGACATCGCGCACTTCCTGCGGCCGGCCCACCTCACGCAGCTGCGTTCGATCATCGACGACCCGGCCGCCTCGCCCAACGACCGCTTCGTTGCGCTCGACCTGCTCCGCAACGCCAACATCGCCGCCGGCGGCGTGCTGCCGATGTGCCAGGACACCGGCACCGCGATCGTGATGGGCAAGCGGGGCCGCCACGTGCTGACCGACGGCACCGACGAGGAGGCGATCGCCCGCGGGGTCTACGAGGCGTACACCCGGCTCAACCTCCGCTACTCGCAGCTCGCGCCGCTGACGATGTGGGACGAGCGCAACACGGGCTCCAACCTGCCGGCGCAGATCGAGATCTACGCCGAGGACCCGGGCGGGCAGCCCGACGCGTACAAGTTCTTGTTCATGGCCAAGGGCGGCGGCTCGGCCAACAAGTCGTACCTGTACCAGGAGACGAAGGCGCTGCTCAATCCCGACCGGATGATGCGCTTCCTGGACGAGAAGCTGCGACTGATCGGCACCTCCGCCTGCCCGCCGTACCACCTGGCGGTCGTGATCGGCGGCACCTCCGCGGAGTACGCGCTGAAGGCGGCGAAGCTCGCCTCGGCGAAGTACCTCGACGGCATGCCGACCGAGGGCTCGATGCTGGCACACGGCTTCCGCGACCTCGACCTGGAGGCGGAGATCCTGGAGCTGACCCGCCAGTTCGGGATCGGCGCCCAGTTCGGCGGGCGGTACTTCTGCCACGACGTACGCGTCATCCGGCTGCCTCGCCACGGCGCCTCATGCCCGGTCGCCATCGCGGTCTCCTGCTCGGCCGACCGCCAGGCGCTGGCAAAGGTCACCCCGTCGGGCGTGTGGCTGGAGCGGCTGGAGACCGACCCGGCCCGCTTCCTGCCCGATGTGACCGACGCGCACCTTGAGTCCGAGGAGGTCGTGCGGATCGACCTCAACCGGCCGATGGACGAGATCCGGGCCGAGCTGGCCAAGTACCCGGTCAAGACGCGGCTGTCGCTGAGCGGCCCGCTGGTGGTGGCCCGCGACATCGCCCACGCGAAGATCGCCGAGCGCCTCGACGCCGGCGAGCCGATGCCGGCGTACCTGCGCGACCACGCGGTCTACTACGCCGGCCCGGCGAAGACGCCCGAGGGGTACGCGTCCGGCTCGTTCGGCCCCACGACCGCGGGCCGGATGGATGCCTACGTGGCGAAGTTTCAGGCCGCGGGCGGCTCGCACGTGATGCTCGCCAAGGGCAACCGCTCGCGCGGCGTGACCGAGTCCTGCCACCAGCATGGCGGCTTCTACCTCGGCTCGATCGGCGGCCCGGCCGCCCGCCTCGCGCAAGACTGCATCAAGCACGTCGAGGTGGTGGAGTACCCCGAGCTGGGCATGGAAGCCGTCTGGAAGATCGAGGTCGAAGACTTTCCGGCCTTCGTCGTCGTCGACGACAAGGGCAACGACTTCTTCGCCGAGGTGACAAAGCCCGTGCTGACCGTCGGCCGGCGCTGAGATCCTCGGCGCCCGCCCATATAGCCGCCTGTCCGATTTTGCGGAAAGACGACCCCCCGTTATGAGCGGCACGGGCCCCGCCACCTGGTTCCCGCGCGTCCATCCTGGTGGTGCGGGCTCTCAATCCGCTGCTGTCTCACTCTCGGGGAACGCCCGCCAGGGTGCCCTCGGCGCAGGCAGCGCTCGGTCACGGGCGTGGGACGGCGCTTTCACTGGTGTGAAACAGCGATAGATTTCATGAAGGCCGATCTACCGGGAGCGGACATGCGGTTCGGGATCCTGGGGCCGCTGCGGGTGGGCGGCTCCGAGGACGCCACGGTCACCGCCGGGCGGGACCGGGTGGTCCTTGCCATGCTCCTGCTCAATGTCGGCCGGGTGGTGCCGGTCGACCGCCTTGTCGACGCGATGTGGGATGGCGCCCCGCCCAATACGGCTCGCGGTCAGCTGCAGACCTGCATCTCCCGCCTCCGCCGGTCGCTCGCCGCGACGGTCGGCGACGAGGTGATCGTCACCGATCCGGCCGGCTACTCCGCGCGGATCGCCCTGGACGACCTGGACGCCGCCGTCTTCAACCAGCTGACCGCACAGGCTCGCAGGGCCGCCGAGGGTGACCGGGTGGAGGAGGCGCGGGATTCGTTTCGCGCGGCGCTGAAGCTGTGGCGCGGGCCGGCACTGTCGGGCATCACCAGCCGGGCCGTGCAGCGCGGTGCCGCCGCCCTCGACGAGCAGCAGGCCGTCGCGATTGAGGAGTGCGTCGAGGTCGAGCTGCGGCTGGGCCGCGAGCGCGAGCTGCTCGGCGAGCTGACCGACCTGGTCGAGCGATATCCGCTGCGCGAGCGGCTGCGGGCCCAGCTCATGCTGGCCCTCTATCGGGCCGGGCGGCAGGCCGACGCGCTGGCCGTCTATCGCCAGGCGCGTGCGGTGCTCGCCGAAGAGCTGGGCATCGAGCCCGGCCCGGCGCTGCGTGACATGCACCAGCGGATCCTTGTCGGCGACGTGGGGGCGCCCGCCGAGGAGCGCCGGCCGCACCCGCCGGCACGCTGCCTCCCTCGCACCGCCGCGGACTTCACCGGGCGCAACGAGGTGGTCGCGCGCCTCGTCGAGGCGGTCGAGCGGGCCGACCCGAATGTGCCGGTGATCCAGCTCATCGACGGGATGGCGGGCAGCGGCAAGACGACGCTGGCCGTGCACGTGGCGACGCTGCTCTCCAGCCGGTATCCGGACGCGCAGCTCTTCGTCGACCTGCACGGGCACAGCGAGCGGCGGCCGCTGGAGCCCACGGCCGCGCTCGTCACGCTGCTGCGGCAGCTGGGTGTGCCGAGCGAGCGGATCCCGCCCCTGCCTGACGAACGGGTGGCGCTGTGGCGCACGGAGCTGGCCGCCCGTCGGGTGCTCGTGGTGCTCGACAACGCGGCGAGCACCGCCCAGGTCGGCCCGCTGCTGCCCGCCGCGCCCGGCTGCCTCGCGCTGGTGACGAGCCGGCGGCGGCTGGTCGGGCTCGACGGCGTGCACCCGGAACCGCTGCCGGTGCTCGCCGAGCCGGAGGCCGTCGAGCTGCTCGCCCGGGTGGCCGGACCCGAACGGATCGGCGCGGAGCCGGCCGCCGCCGTCGAGGTCGTGCGGCGCTGCGGCTACCTGCCGCTGGCCATCCGCCTGGCCGGTGCCCGGCTGGCCCACCGTCGCAGCTGGCGGGTGGCCGACCTTGCCGCCCGGCTGCGCCGGGAGCGCCCGGTATTGCCCGAGCTGGCGGCCGAGGACCGCACCGTCGCGAGCGCCTTCGCGCTGTCGTATCGGCAGCTGCCGGAGCCGGCCCAGCGCATGTTTCGGCTGCTCGGGCTCTATCCGGGCGCGTGGTTTGACGCGCTCGGGGCGGCCGCGATCGCCGACCTCCCGCTCGGCGAGGCGCAGGATCAGCTCGACGAGCTCGTCGACCGCCACCTGGTGGAGGAGCCGGGCGCCGGGCGGTTTCGGCTGCACGACCTCATGCGCGAGTACGCGCGGGAGCTCGTCACCGCGACCGAGCCGGAGGCCGCCCGCCAGGCCGCCGTCGGGCGGGTGCTCGACTGGGCGCTGCACACCGTGGCGGGCGCCACCGCGGAGCTGGAGCGCGGGCTGCTGCACGGCTCGCTCGACCTTCGCCGGCCGATGCGCCCCGACCTCGTCGTGGCGTTTGGCGACGACGGCTCGGTCTGGCTGGAGGAGCAGCGGCTCAACCTGCCGGCCTTGGTGCGGTGCGCGGCCGAGACCGGCCACAACGAGTACGCGTGGAAGCTCGCCCGGGCGATGTGGCGGTTTCTCTTCATCCGCTGCTACGGCGACGACCTCCTCGCCACCCAGCTCGACGGCTTGGCCGCGGCCCAGCGGTCGGGCGACGACGCGGCGGTGGCGACGATGCACAACTACCTGGCGTCTGTGTACTTTCGCGCGGGCGAGTATCTCGACGCGATCGAGCACGTGGAGGCCGCGCTGAAGCTGCGCGAGCGGCTGGGCCACGAGCGCGACGCGGCGATCTGCCGGGGCAACCTGGGCGTGGTGATGATCCAGCTCGGCCGCCTCTCGGAGGGGGTCGAGTGCTCGCTGCAGGCGCTGGCGACCTGGCGCCGCCTTGCCAACGAGCAGGGCATCTCCTCCGCGCTGGCCGACCTTGGCATGTCGTACATGCTGCTCGGCCGCTACGCCGAGGCCCTCGACCTGCACCGCCGGCACCTGCTGCTCGCCGCCGAGCACGCGCTCGACTTTCAGGTGGGGGTCGCGCTCGGCCACATCGCCCAGGTGCGGCTGCGGCTCGGCCAGCTCCCGGTGGCCATCCGCCTCCTGCGCTCGGCCGCGCAGCTCAAGCGGCGCACGGGCAACCGGTATGGCGAGGGGGAGGTGCTCAACGACCTCGGCGTGGCGTATCGGCTCTGCGGCGACCGGGCCACGGCCGAGCGCTATCACCGGGACGCGCTCACGATCATGCGGGAGATCGGCGACCGCCGGGGCGAGGCATTGGTCCGCAACGATCTGGGCATCACGCTCGCGACCGGCGGCCGGCCCACCGAGGCTAGCGAGCAGCACACGCAGGCGCTGGCCATCGCCCGGCGGATCAAGCACCGCTACGAGGAGGCGCGGGCCCTGGACGGCCTGGCCGCCGGCCTGCGGCGCGCCGACCCGCAGCAGGCGAGGCGTTACTGGGAGCGCTGCCTGGCCATCCGCCGCGACATGGGGATCCCGGAGGCCGCTGCCGTCGCGTGTCACCTGGCCGAGCTGGACGCGGAGCAGGCCGCGGTGGCACGCGGCTGAGTCGCCGGACGAGGAGGCAGTTTCGCGATCATTGGGCAAGGATGGGTGTGTGACTGAGCAGGCTTGGCGCGTAGAACGAGACACGATGGGCGAGGTCCAGGTGCCGGCCGACGCCCTCTGGCGGGCGCAGACCCAGCGGGCCGTCGAAAACTTTCCGATCTCCGGCCGTGGGCTCGAGCCGGCGCACATCAAGGCGCTCGCCCAGATCAAGGGAGCCGCCGCGCAGGTGAACGTGCGGCTCGGCGTGCTGCCGCCGGACGTCGGCGAGGCGATCGCCACCGCGGCCGCGCACCTGGCCGAGGGTGGATATGACGACCAGTTTCCGGTGGACGTCTTCCAGACCGGCTCCGGCACCTCTTCGAACATGAACGCCAACGAGGTGCTCGCGACGCTCGCCAGCCGGGAGCTCGACCGGCCGGTGCACCCGAACGACGAGGTCAACGCCTCGCAGTCGAGCAATGACGTCTTTCCGTCGTCGATCCACCTCGCCGCGACCGACGCGGTCGTGCACGACCTGCTGCCCGCGCTGCGGCATCTCGGCTTTGCGCTGGAGGCGAAGGTCGACGAGTTTGCCAGCGTGGTGAAGGCCGGCCGCACCCACCTGATGGATGCCACACCCGTCACGCTCGGGCAGGAATTTTCCGGGTATGCCGCGCAGGTGCAATACGGCATAGAGCGGCTGGAGTCGAGCCTGCCCCGCCTCGCCGAGCTGCCCCTCGGCGGCACCGCGGTCGGCACCGGGGTCAACACGCCGCCGGGCTTTGCCCCCGAGGTCATCGCGAAGCTGCGCGAGATGACCGGCCTCCCGCTCGGCGAGGCCCGCAACCACTTCGAGGCGCAGGGCGCGCGGGACGCGCTCGTGGAGACGTCTGGACAGCTGCGGACGATCGCGGTGGGGCTATACAAGATCGCGAACGACATCCGGTGGATGGGCTCCGGACCCCGCGCCGGCCTGCGCGAGCTGCAGATCCCCGACCTCCAGCCCGGCTCGTCGATCATGCCGGGCAAGGTGAACCCGGTCGTCTGCGAGTCGGTGCGCCAGGTGTGCGCGCAGGTCATCGGCAACGACGCCACGGTCGCCTTCGCCGGGTCGCAGGGCGACTTCGAGCTCAACGTCATGCTCCCGGTCATGGCCCGCAACCTGCTGGAGTCGATCAGGCTGCTGGCCGCCGCGAGCCGCCTGCTCGCCGACCGCTGCGTCGCCGGACTGGTGGCCAACGTCGAGATCGCCCGCGAGTACGCCGAGTCGTCGCCGTCGATCGTCACCCCACTCAACCGCTTTCTGGGGTACGAGGAGGCCGCCTCGATCGCGAAGCAGGCGCTCGCGTCCGGGCAGTCGATCCGCGCCGTGGTACGCGACCGGGGCCACGTGGAGGCCGGGCGGATTACCGAGGAGCAGCTGGAGCAGGCACTCGACGTGCTCCGGATGACCCGCCCGTGACCGCACGGCCGATCGCCGCGGTCGTCTTCGACGCGGACGAGACGCTCGTCGACCTCTCGCCCGCCGTGACCGGGGCGCTCGGCACGGTGCTGGCCGAGATGCGGCGGCTGAGCCCGGCCGCGGAGGCGCTGACCCTGGACGACCTGGCCGAGGACTGGCCGGCCGTCTTCGCCACCATGGCCGCGGCGCCGACGCCCGACATCCGGCGGGCGGCGCTCGCCAGGTCGCTCGCGCGCGTCGGCCTGGAAGCGGAACTGGAACGCATCGCCGAGATCTTCTTCGCGCGGCGGTTTGCACTGAGCCGCCCCTTCGCCGACGTGCTGCCCGCCCTTGCCGCACTGCGCCTGGAATACACCGTCGGGTTTGCCACGAACGGCAACAGCCGCGCGGAGCGGTGCGGCCTGGCCGGCGAATTCGCCTTCGAGCTTTACGCCCATGAGGGTGGCCTGCCGAAGAAGCCGGCGCCGGAGTTTTTCGCCGCGGTGGTCGAGGCCGCGGGCTGCGTGCCGGCGGCGGTCGTGCACGTCGGCGACTCGTGGGCGCACGATGTGCTGGCGGCGCGGGACGCCGGCCTGCGGACCGTGTGGCTCAACCGGACCGGCAGGCCCCGCCCGCCCGGACCGGCGCCCGACGGCGAGGTGCGGTCGCTCGCCGATCTGCCCCGGACGCTCGCCGGCATCGCCTCCGGTGTCACGGCTGCCAGCCACGATCGAGAAGGGCACGGCGCACCGACGTGACGAAGTCGGTGAAGTCGCGGCGCATCTGGTGGAGCGTCACCGGCAGCACGGTCCAGCCGGACGCGGTCAGCTGCCCGCGGCTGTAGCGCCGCAACAGCTCGGGATCGATGTCGTCGAGGCAGCGGGAGCGCTCGCCGGGGCACGGGTGGTCGAGCTCGACGGCCACCCGAAACTCCGGCCACGCCAGCTCGGGATGCAGGACACGGCCGGTCGCCAGCTCGACCGGGTGGCGGGCGGCCGGGCGGGGAAGCCCGGCGGTGACGAGGCGGATGCGCAGGCTCGACTCGGCGGCGGACCGGGCACGGGGATCGGCCAGCTCGAAGACGCGGAGCGCCCGGCTGCGGCTGAGGTGGCTGCCATGGCGCTCCACCACCTCGTCCAGGTCTGCCGGGCCCACCTGACCATGCCGCAACAGCCTGTCGACGATCGAGACGGCGTGGGTCAGCTCGGCCCAGCAGGCCACATCCCACACCGTGCGGACGGGTGTGGTGCGGCGCAGCCCATCGCGCCACTCCAGCTCGTCGGCCTCGACCTCGGTGGCGTGGATGCGCAGCCCTTGGTGGGACCGGAGCCGCAGGTCGGGCGGGAGGATGACGTGGACGTCGTCGTTGTAACCGGCGGCGTGCTTGACGCCGTGCAGGTAGGCCGCGGACGGACCGGCGAACACCGCGCTCACCGGCAGCCGCAGCGCCGTCGCCCGGCAGGCGAGGGTGTGGTCGAGCCGGATCCGTGAGTCGGCGTAGACGTCGTGGCGCACCCGCACCCAGGCGGTGCTCCGCAACTGGTTGGACGAGACGAGATCGCGCCTGACCGCGTCACTGCCCCGGAACACCTGCCACTGGAGTGGTGACGGCCGATGGGATGTGCGTGCCATGCGGCCCAGGGTCGCGACCCGTACACGTGATCAGTACCCCCTGTGGACAACGGCGGGCCGTTGATCCACTGTGGCCTGTGGATAACTCCACGGGTCTCGAGAAAGCCGGTACTATGCGCCGCCTCAGCTCAGCGCCTGCGCCACCGCTGCCGCCGCGCTGACCACCTGCGGACCGACCACCTCCGGGTCCAGCGGGCCTAGCGCGACCACCCCCACGCTCGCCTCCAGACCTTCGAGCCCGAGCACCGGTGCCGCCACCCCGTGCGCACCCGGCTGCAGCTCCCCGGCCGTCGCGACCACGCTCGCGTCACCCAGCCGTCCCGCGAGGATCGCCCGCCCGGCCGCGCCCCGGTCGAGCGGGTGCCTGGACCCGGCCCGGTACGCCACGTGGAACGCCGTCCAGCTCGGCTCGACGACGGCCAGCGCGACCGCCTCGCCGCCCTCCGCGATCGTCAGGTGCGCGGTCGCACCCACCGCCTCGGCCAGCCGCCGCAGGTGCGGTCGTGCGGCGTCGGCGAGCAGTGGCTGGGCCCTGTTGGCCAGGTGCAGCAAGCCCGCGCCGAGCCGCAGTCGCCCGCGCCCGTCGCGGCGCACCATGCCGTGCTCGACGAGCGCGCCGACCAGCCGGTAGACGACCGCGCGGCCAACACCCAGTCGCGCCGCCGCCTCGGTGACCGTCATCCCCCCGGGCGCCTCGGCCACGAGAAAGAGCAGCCGCAGCCCCCGGTCGAGGGTCTGTGCCGTCTCCGGCGCCCGCTCACTTTCGCTCACGAAGCTGAGCCTACGAGGACGGGAGTCGAGCGACCGGTACCCTTGTACGGTGACGCTACGCCTGTATGACACCGCCACCAGATCGGTGCGGGACTTCGTCCCGCGTGAGGCCGGCCGGGTGGGGATCTACCTGTGTGGCCTCACCGTGCAGTCCGAGCCGCACATCGGCCACCTTCGCTCCGGTGTCGACTATGACGTCCTGCGCCGGTGGCTGCTGCGCGCCGGCTACGAGGTGACCTTCGTCCGCAACATCACCGACATCGACGACAAGGTGCTGGCCAAGTCGATCGAGTACGGTCGGCCGTTCTGGTCCATCGCGTACGCGAACGAGGTCGTCCTCGCGGCCGCCTACCGCTCGCTCAACGTGCTCCCACCGACGTACGAGCCGAGGGCCACCGGCCACATCCCGGACATGCTCGAGCTGATCCAAAAGCTGATCGCCGACGGCCACGCCTACGTGGCGGGAGACGCGTCCGGAGACGTCTACTTCGACGTCCGCTCCTACCCGGCGTACGGTGCGCTCTCCGGCCAGCAGCCGGACGCGATGCAGGCCCCCGACGACGGCCCGGCGCGAGCCAAGCGCAGCCCCAACGACTTCGCCCTGTGGAAGGGGGAGAAGGCCGGCGAGCCGGCCGACGCCACCTGGCCCTCGCCGTGGGGCCGCGGCCGCCCCGGCTGGCACATCGAGTGCTCCGCGATGTGCTGGCGCTACCTCGGCCCGGAGTTCGACATCCACGGCGGCGGGCTGGACCTGACGTTTCCACACCACGAAAACGAGATCGCCCAGTCCCGCGCGGCCGGCCTGCCGTTCGCCCGCTACTGGGTGCACCACGCGCTGCTCAACCTCGGCGAGGCCAAGATGAGCAAGTCGCTGGGCAACGTCATCGACCTCGAACACGTCGCCGCGATGGGCATCCGCCCGATCGAGCTGCGCTACTACCTGCTCGAGTCGCACTACCGCTCGCGGATCGACTACACCGACGAGAGCCTGCGGGAAAAGGCGGTCGCGCTCCGGCGGATCGAGGGCTTCGTCCAGCGGGCCGTCGAGCGGGTCGGCCCGGTGCCGCCCGGCGACCTGCCCGCCGGGTTCACGGCGGCGATGGACGACGACCTCAACACCTCGGCGGCGCTGGCCAGCCTGCGCGAGGTCGTCCACCACGGCAACACCGCGCTCGACACCAGCGACGAGGCCGCGATCCGCGACGCGCTGGCGGCCGTGCGGGCGATGCTCGACGTGCTCGGCATCGACCCGCTCGACAGCGCCTGGGGGGCCAGCGGGAGCGATCACCTCCGCGAGGTGGTCGACTCGCTTGTCGCCCTCGCCCTCGACCAGCGTGCACAGGCCCGCGCCCGCAAGGACTGGACCGCCGCCGACGCGGTGCGTGACCAGCTCAAGCAGGCCGGGGTCATCGTCGAAGACACGCCCGCCGGGCCGCGCTGGACGGTCGACGATGGCCGGTAACTCGCAGCGGCGTGGCCGTCGGGTCACGTCGAAGAAGGGCGCCGCGAGCGGCTCCGGCGGCAAAAACCGCGCGGGGCTCGCCGGCAAGGGGCGCACGCTGCCCGCCGACGAGCGGCCGTGGCACAAGGCATACTCGGGCACCGAGAAGGTGCCCCAGCGCACCGCTTGGAAGCAGGAGAAGGAGCGCCGCGCGGCCGCTGAGGAGGGGCGCGCGCCCAAGGCGGGCGTCCCCGGCACCAAGGACACCACGTGGGGGCGGGGCACCCAGGGCGTCAAGCCGACCAAGCGCGGCGGCGGGGGCGGCACCCCGGCCCGGCGCGGCGGTCCCAAGGTCGCGCCCGGCCGCAAGTCGACGCCGGCCAAGGGCACGCCTGAGCTGCTCGTCGGGCGCAACCCGGTGGTCGAGGCGCTGCGCGCGCACGTGCCCGCCACCGCGCTGTACGTGGCGCTGGGCATCGACGTCGACGACCGGGTCAACGAGCTGGTCCGCACCGCCGCCGACCGCGGCATGCCGATCCTGGAGGTCAGCCGCGCCGAGCTCGACCGGATGACCGGCGGCGTGCTCCACCAAGGCGTTGGGCTACAGGTCCCGCCGTATTCGTACGAGCCGTTCGAAGACCTTCTCGCCGCGTCCGCCGAGGCCGCGGCGCCGCTGCTGGTCGCGCTCGACGGGGTCACCGACCCGCGCAACCTCGGCGCGGTCATCCGCTCGGCGGCCGCGTTCGGCGCGCAGGGTGTCTTCCTGCCCGAGCGGCGGGCCGCGAGCATGACGGCGACGGCCTGGCGCACCAGCGCGGGCGCCGCCGCGCGCCTGCCCGTTTCGCAGGTGACCAACCTGACCCGCGCGATCAAGTCCTGCCAGCGGGCCGGTTTCGTCGTGATCGGCCTCGACGCCGACGGCGAGACCGACGTGTACGACTTGGAGGCGGCCGTCGACCCGCTCGTGGTCGTGGTCGGCTCCGAGGGCCGTGGCCTGTCCCGGCTCGTCGGCGAGACCTGTGACCTGCGGGTGAGCATCCCGATGGCCTCCTCGGTCGAGTCGCTCAACGCGAGCGTCGCGGCCGCGGTGACCCTCGCCGAGATCACCCGCCGCCGCACCTCGGGCTGAGGCGGGGCTGCGCGGCCCCCGTAGCATGCTTGGCCGGGGATCCCCTCACCCCTGTGAGGAGCGGCAGAGATGGCAGGCCCGGAGGGCGGTTACGCGCTCGGCGTCGACGTCGGCACGTCCAACACCGTTGCCGTCCTGCGCTGGCCGGACGGCCGCACGCGCCCCCTGCTCTTCGACGGCCAGCCGATCACGCCGTCCGCGGTCTTCCTCGACGACGCCGGCCTGCACGTGGGCCGGGACGCCCAGCGGCTCGCCCAGGGCGACCCGTCGCGCTTCGAGCCCAACCCCAAGCGCCGGATCGACGAGCCCAGCGTGCTGCTCGGCGGGCGTGAGGTGCCCACGGTCGACCTGCTCGCGGCCGTGCTCGGCGCGGTAGCCCGTACGGCGGTGGAAGCGGTCGGCTTCCTCCCGCCGGCTGTGGTGACCCACCCGGCCGCCTGGGGCTCGCGCCGGCGCGACGTGCTCGCCGCGGCAGTCGCCAGAGCCGGCTGGCCGCCGGTCGGCGACCAGGGCACCAAGCTCGTACCCGAGCCGGTCGCCGCCGCGCGCTACTTCGCCGAGGTGCTGCGCCGGCCCGTGCCCGTGGGTGCCTCGCTCGCGGTCTTCGACTTCGGCGGCGGCACGCTCGACGTCGCGGTCGTCCGCAACGAGGGCAGCGGCTTCGCGGTCGTCGGCTCGGGCGGCGTCGCCGAGCTCGGCGGGCTCGACCTCGACGCGGCGCTCGTCGACCACCTCGGCCGTGTGCTCACGCCCGCCCACCCGCAGGTCTGGCAGGCGCTGGCCCATCCCGCCACGGCCGGCCAGTGGCGCAGCCGGCGGCAGTTCTGGGACGACGTGCGCGGCGCGAAGGAGATGCTCTCCCGCACCGCCGCCGCACCCGTGCCGGTACCCGGCATCGACCAGGCCGTCCACCTCACCCGCGAGGAGCTGGAGCGGCTCGTCACCCCGCTGCTGCGCCGCGGTGTGTACGAGGCCGCCTCGGTGATCGGCGGCTGTGGCCTCACCCCGAGCCAGCTCGCCGGCCTCTTCCTGGTCGGCGGCTCGTCGCGGGTGCCGCTCGTGGCCCGGATGCTGCACGCCGAGCTGGGGATCGCGCCGACCGTGCTGGAGCAGCCCGAGCTGCCGGTCGCGGAGGGCGCCCTCGCCGAGCTAGCCGCTCCCCGGGCCCGGGCCGTCGCGAGCGTATCGGCTGCCTCCAGCGCGGCCGTGGCGCCGGAGACGGCCTCCGCGCCGACCAGCGGGCCGGGCCTGCCGGTGTCGTCCGTCCCGGTGTCGCCGCCGGGGTCGCCGATCTCGGCCGTTCCCGGGATGTCTGTCTCACCGGCGCGGCCGCCCGAGGTTCGGCGCCCGCTCTACAAGCGCCCGGTCCTGTGGATCGCCGCCGCGGCGGTAGCCCTGGCCGGCGTGGTGACCGCCGTGGCGCTGGTGCTGCTCGGCAACGACGAGGTCAACTTCCAGCCCGTGGCCGAGGTGGGCCGCATCCCGTCGGCGGAAGACCAGCCGTACTACGTCTACACCGACATGGTGGGCGACCGCGCTTACATGGCCTACGAGCGGAAGGAAGACAGCAGGCTGGAGATCATCGCCGCGGATCCGGCCACGGCGAAGGTGCTCTGGCGGGTGAAGACCGAGAGCGTCGCCGATCGGTGGGACGGGATCACCGCCCTCCCCAACGCGGTCATCGCGTTTCAGAGCAGCAGCGTCGCCAGCGACGCGACCCGTGACATGGCGGTGCACAACACGGACAACGGCCAGCAGATGTGGCACCGGCTCATCCGCGGTGACGACCGGGTGTACCCGTTCAAGGACGTGCTGGTGCTCTCCGAGACGAGTGAGCGGCGCCTGCTCGGGCTCGACCTGCGGACCGGGAAAACGCGCTGGGAACGGCCCAACCCAGGTAAGGCGGAAGGGCTCACCGGCACGGCGATCCACCCGGTGCAGACGGTCGCGGACGTCACCGGCCCGGCGAGCACGAGCGGCCGCCCCTTCGCGCCGGTGACCGACGACCAGCGGTTCGTACAGATCGGCGCGGACCGCTCGGCCACCGTGATCGACGCGACAGACGGCAAGGAGCTGAGGAAGCGCACGAACGTGGCCGACCCCGCCGACGCTGTGGTGGCGTACAACGGACGGCTGATCGTGGCCGCCGCCGAAGACGGATACCGCCTGTCTGGCTACGACCTCGACACGATGGGCGAGCCGGCCAACCTCTACACGGCACCGGACGACAGGCACCGGCTCGACGTCCTCGCGATGTGCGGTGAGGCGAGGGCCTGCCTGCTCGACTCGGTCAGCTCCGACAGCCAGTCGACCTCTCTTGTGGCGATCGACCTGGAGAAGGGCGGCGAGCTCTGGCGCACGCCCGCGCCCGGCGCCGACCTGCTCGTCCACTTCGACCAGGAGGTGGTCGCGCGCGCCACGAGCGGCGACTACCTGGTCCGCGTCTTCGACCCGGACGGCACCGAGATCCTCAAGCGGGAGGGCGCGGCCGGCCGGGTCGACGCCGCCACCATGCTCCTCTTCGACGAGATCTCCAGCAGCGCCGACGACCACAGCGTCGCCGGTCTGCACGCCGGCTCCACAGAGGTGATCGAGATGGGCCAGCTGAAGGACGTCAAGACCGACAGCTGCTCCTGGAACACGACCTACATCGTCTGTGCCGGCGACACCGACTTCCTGGTCGCCCGCTTCGCCCGCGACTGAGCGGCGGCTTCCAAAGCCCAATTCCAAGATTTGAGCTACCGCGACGTCCGTGGTGGTCCAGACCGCTGCTCCCGCGGCCTCACCCGTCCGCTGTTGGTCACGCGGTCAGGTCTTGCGCCGCGGACGTGGCAGCGGAGGCCGGGGATCTCGGCGAGCCCCTGGCGAGCCGCCGGCCGTAGCGGTCTCCGGCGGGAGCGGCGGTCCGCAGGTGAAGCGGACCCGGGAAATTGGTTAGGTGGCCAGTGTGCCGTTGGCCTGGCCCAGAAACTGCTCGGCCGCCTGCTTGGGCGTCTTCTGGCCGAGCTGCACGCTCTCCGCGGCCGCGGTCAGCAGCGAGCGGATCTTGGCGTGCCCCTTCGGCGGCGGCGCGGGCGCGGCGCCGAAGCGGGGGGTGATCGCGTTTTCGAACTCGATCGTGGCGCGGGCGGTGGGGTCGGTCAGCGCCTGGCCGACCACCTCGCGCACGTCGGTGTTGGGGCTGAGGCCGCGCTCGGTGCCCAGGATCTTGCCGGCCTCGGGGTCGTTGACCAGGAAGTTCATCACGTCGACCACCACATCGGCGTGGCGCGTGCCGCGGAACGCGGACCAGTACATGGACGCGCGCGCCCACTGGCCCTTCGGGTCGCCCGGGTATGACACGAGGGCCAGCTCGTCCTTCGTCTTGCCCTGGAGCTCGGGCAGCTGGTTTGACCACATGAAGCTTGTCGCCGCCCGCCCGGTCGCGACGAGCTGCTTGGTCACGTCACCACCATTGGCTTCCTGGATCACGGCGGGGGCGGGGGCGGCGCCCGTGTCGCGCGCGGTCTTCCACATCTGGAACCAGGTGGTCAGGTCGCTGGCGGTGAAGCCCATCTGCTTGCCCGCGTACAGCTCCTTGCCCTGCGCGCGAAGCCACAGCCACAGCGCCTTGTAGTCGGCCGACGGGTCCATCGTGCCCGCCACCCGGCCGTCGGTGGCCTGCGTGATCTGGGCGGCCCACGTGAACAGCTGGTCGTACGTCATGCCGACCGTCGGCTCGGGCAGGTTGAGGCGGCGGACCAGGCTGCGGTTGTAGACCATCGCCGGTGTGTTCTCGGCGCCGGCGACACCGACCGTGCGGCCGCCGACCTGCCCGTACTTCGCGAGGCTGTCGGGGAGCTTGCTGAGGTTGAGCGCTCCGCTCGTCACGTACGGCGTGAGGTCGAGCGTGACGTTTCGCTCGGCGTACTCGGTCAGGTAGTTGTCGTCGATCTGGAACATGTCCGGCCCGTCCGCGCCGGCGGCCTGGGTGGCCAGGTTGTCGTAGTAGCCCTGGTTGCCCTGCCAGTGCGTCTTGAACCTGACGTTGGGATGCCGCTTGCTGTAGAGGGCGAGCGCCTGCTCGGTCATCTCGGCCCGCTTCTCGCCGCCCCACCAGAAGACGTTGATCTCGACCTTCTGGTCCTGGATCGGGGTGTCGTCCGAGCCACCACCGCACCCGGTCGTGGTCAGCAACGCCGCCGCGGCCAGGCACGCGACCGCGCGCATCCTGATAGTCATCCGCACGGATATCGACCTTAGGGCGCGATTCCTCCCGATGGGAGGGCCGTACGGACGATCACGGCAGAAGTCGGCGCGCGACCGCGTGCATGGCGAAGATGGCGTAGCCGGCGAGCACCGGTACGAGTACCGGGATGATCATCATGCCCAGCGCCGCGACGAGTGCGACAACGCCGGCGCACGCCAGCACCGCGACCGGCCGGCGCTGTCCGTTGGCCAGCGCCGCCGCGGCGGCGACGCGCCACCCCGCGCCGCCGGCCCTGCCCACCTCGACCACCGTCAGGCCGGCGAGGCCCGCGGCCGCGACGAGGATGAGCAGCGTGGGTACGGCGAGGACGACCCCGCCGGGCACCACGCCACGGGTGATCGCGGCAAGGTCGAGCACGAGCAGCGCCCCACCGAGGGTGGCCGCGAGCGTGGGCAGGATGCCGGGCAGCAGCCCGCGGGCGAAGCGGCGGAGGGTGACCCGCACCCCCGGCCACCGCTCGTCCGCGGACCAGTCGTGCACGGCGGCGCTGGCGGCCGCCACCGCGGCGCCGGCCGTCACGACGCCGAGCGAGCCGACCGTGACGAGGATGCCGAGCAGGGCCAGGTCGCTAGCGTTGCGGACGGTGTCGCGCCACCCGCCGTGTACGAACCGGGGTACGTCCTGACTACTCATCCCTTGAGTCCGCTCGTGTTGATGCCCTCGACGAGCATCCGCTGGAAGGCGACGAAGAACAGGAACACCGGCAGCAGCGACAGCACCGACATGGCGAACATCGGCCCGATCGAGCTCTGCCCGCTGGAGTCGATGAACAGCGTCATCGCCACCGGCAGCGTGTAGTCCTCGAGGTTCGAGATGTAGACGAGCTGCCGGAAGAACTCGTTCCAGGTCCAGATGAACGAGAAGATCGCGGTCGTCACAAGAGCCGGGCGGCTGAGCGGCAGCATCACGTAGCGGAAGATGCCGAACGCGCTCGCCCCGTCGATCTTCGCGGCCTCGTCCAGCTCGCGCGGGATACCCCGCATGAACTGCACCATGAGGAAGACGAAGAACGCCTCGGTGGCGAGGTACTGCGGCACGAGCAGCGGCAGGTACGTCCACGGCCACTCGCCACCGATCAGGTCGAACTGCTTGAACAGGATGTACTGCGGGATCGTCAGCACGTGCTGCGGCAGCAGCAGCGTGCCGATCATGATGGCGAACCAGAACCCGCGCAGCGGAAACCGCAACCGCGCGAAGGCGAACGCGGCGACGAGGCACGACGCCGCGTTGCCGACGACGGTCAGCAGCGCCACCAGCGTGCTGTTGAAGAAGAAGCGGGCGAAGCTGACGTCGAAGTGGTTCCACCCGTCGGTGTAGTTGCCCGGCGTGAACGCCTCCGGCAGCAGGCCCGTGTTGCTCGCGATCTCGGGCTGAGACTTGAACGACGTGCCGACCATCCAGGCGAGCGGGTAGAGCACCACGCCGAGGATCGCGATCAGGACAAGCATGCGTACGATCGCGCGGGCCAGGCCGGAGGGCCGCCGGGAAACGGCCAAGGTGTGCGAGCCCATCAGCGGTCATCTCCGTCCGAGTAGTGCACCCAGAACCGCCCCGTCGTGAAGAAGACGGCGGTGATGATGCCGATCGCCAACAGGAACACCCAGGCCATCGCCGACGCGTAGCCCATCTCGAAGTCCTTGAAGCCCTTGAGGTAGAGATTGAGCGTGTACATCAGGGTGGAGTCGACCGGACCGCCCGTGCCGTTGCTCAGCACGAAGGCGGCGGTAAATCCCTGGAAGCCGTTGATGGTCTCCAGCACCAGGTTGAAGAAGATGACGGGGGAGAGCATCGGCAGCGTGACGCTGCGAAACTGGCGAAACCGCCCGGCGCCGTCCACCGAGGCCGCCTCGTACAGCTCGGTCGGCACCTGCTTGAGGCCGGCCAGGAAGATCACCATCGGCGCGCCGAACTGCCAGATCGCCAGCACCATCAGGGTCTCCAGCGCCCAGGACGGGTCGTTGACCCAGGGCTTGCCCTCGATGCCGAAGAGGCCGAGGAAGCCGTTGAAGGCGCCCTCGCGGTTGAACATGTTGACCCAGACGATGGCCAGCGCGACGCTGCCGCCGATGAGCGAGGGCAGGTAGAACAGGCCGCGGAAGAGACCGACACCGCGCCACGCCCGGTTGAGCAGCAGCGCGACACCGAGCGCGACCGCGAGCTTGAGCGGCACCGCGATCAGCGCGAACGAAAGGGTCACCGTCACCGACCGCCAGTAGGACGGGTCGTTGGTGAACATGCGCTCGTAGTTGTCGAACCCCACCCACTCGACCTCGCTCAGCGGGCTGAGGATGTCGTAGTTGGTGAAGCTGAGGTAGAGCGACAAGAGCATGGGCACCGCGGTGACGGCCATCAGGCCGAGCAGCCACGGCGACAGGAAGACGTAACCCGCCACTGCCTCGCTACGCCGGTCACGCCGGGACCCCCGCCGCTTGGCGGGGATCCCGGGGACTCGGCTCGCGCGCACCGACGGCTGTTCCGCCGTGGTCAACGCCACGAGCGAACTCCTCTCCGCACCTGGTGGGCTAACCGAGCTTGGGCTGGACGACGGCGATCAGGTCGGCGGCGGCCTTCTCCGGCGTTGCCCGTCCGAACTGGACGTTTTCCGCCGCCTTGATCAGCTCGGAGCGGAAGGTGCTGTGCCCCTTCGGCGGCACCTGCGGAGCCTTGCCGAACTTGGCGGCGAGGTCGTTCTCCACCTGGATCGACAGCTTCATGTTGGCGTCGGTGACGGTGCTGGCGAACGACGTCCGCAGGTCCATGTTGGACGGCAGGCCACGGTCGGTGCCGAGGATGTTGACGGCAGCCGAGTCGTTGACCAGGTAGTTGATCACGTCGATGGCGGTGTCCTTCTTGTCGCTGCTGCGCGCCACGCTCCAGTACATGGAGGCGCGGGCCCACTGGCCACTCGGGTCACCCGGGTATGCCACGACACCGAGCTCGTCCTTCGTGTTCTTCTTCAGCTCCGGCATCTGGTTGGCCCATACCCAGGAGGTGGCCGCCTTGCCGGTGACGACGAGCTGCTTGCTGATGTCGGTGACGTTGCCCTCGTGGATCACGTCGGGCGTCGGGGTGGCCTTCTTGTCGCGGGCGCCCTTCCACAGCGTGAACCACGCGGCCAGGTCGGCCTCGGTGAAGCCGAGCTGCTTGCCGTTGTACAGGTCCTTGCCCTGCTGGCGCAGCCACACCCAGAACGCCTTGTAGTCGGCGCTCGGGTCCTGGGTGCCGGGGACCTTGGTCTTCGTGGTGACTTGCGCCGCCCAGTCGATGAACTGGTCCCAGCTCCAGCCGGTCTGCGGCTCGGGCAGCCCGTTTTTGGTCACCAGCGTCTTGTTGTAGACCAGGCCCTGCGTGTTTTCGCCGGCCGCGATGCCGACGAGCTTGCCGTCGACCGTGCCGTACTCCACCAGGCTCGGCGGAAACTTGGACACGTCGATCTTGCCGCCCTTGTACTCCGTCAGGTCCGCGGTCACGTTGCGGGTGGCGAAGTCGGCGAGCATGTTGTCGTCGAGGGCGAACAGGTCGGGCACGTCACCGCCGGCGGCGAGCGTGGCCAGCTTGTCGGCGTAGCCCTGGTTGGCCTGCCAGGTCACCTGGAACTCCACGTTCGGGTGCTTGGCCTTGTAGGCGTTGAGCGCCTCTTCGGTCAGCTTGGCGCGCGCCTCGCTGCCCCAGTAGAAGACGGAGAGGTTGACCTTGTCGTTGGCGCCGGAGCCGCCGCCGTCGCCCTCGTCGTCGCCGCATCCGGCGGCACCGAGGACCAATGGGACGGCGATGGCTGCGGCGGCGAGCCCGCCAAGCAGGCGGCGCCTGTGCGTACGAATGCCGGGGTGCATCTCTTGGTTCACTCCTTGACAGTGTGCGGTTTGCCCGTTGGCGCCGGGCCTGTCGAGTCGCGGATCACCAGTTCGGTCTGGAGCGTTACCTGTGCGGTGGTGCGACGGTCGTCGCCGTGCTGCAGCAGCATGTCGACGGCCGCCCGGCCGGCGGCCCCGGTGGGGTTGGCCACCGTCGTCAGCTTGGGTCGGGTGAGGCGGCTCAGCGATATGTCGTCGATGCCGACGATGCTGACCTCCTCCGGCACCCGAACCCCCAGCGAGTCGAGCCCCTCGATCAGGCCGATCGCCATGAGGTCGTTGTAGGCGAGCACCGCGGTGGCGCCGAGCCGGCGCACCTGCTCCGCCTGGCCGATGCCGCCGTGCTCGGTGGGCTGGTTGGGCCCGAGCACGGTGAGCTCGGCGTCGGCGGTGCGGGCCGCGGCGGTGGCGGCTCGCCGGATCTCGCGGCTGGTCCACGAGCCCCGTGGCCCGCCCAGCAGGGCGATGTGGCGGTGCCCGAGACCGGTCAGGTGCTCGACCGCGAGGCGGGCACCCTGGCCGACGTCCATCACCACGGACGGCAGGCCGGTGACCTGCCGGTTGATGACGACGAGCGGCACCTCGCGGCTGAGCTGCTCGATCAGGCTGTTGCTCATGCGTGGGCTGCAGAGCAGCACCCCGTCGACCTGCTTCGCGAGGGCGTGGACGAGCTCCTCCTCGACCGCCGGGTCTTCGTTGGTGTCGGTCACGAAGATGTGGTAATCGCGGTGGCGTGCGGCGCTCTCCGCCGCCTTGATCAGGGGCGGGAAGAACGGGTTGGCGATGTCGGCGACGATCAGCCCGATGTTGTGCGTGCGGCCGGTGATGAGCGCCCGGGCGGCCCGGTTGGGCCGGTAACCCAGGTGCTCCGCGCAGGCGAGCACGCGGCTGCGGGTCTCCGGATTGACCAGGTGGGGCGCCGAGAACGTGCGCGACACGGTGGAGATGTGCACTCCCGACGCACGCGCGACGTCGCGGATCGTGGCTGGCACGCGCACTCCTCTCTGTGTGTCGCCGGTCACTCAGGTGGGCCAATTAATGCAAACGGTTGCTCACGTGTCAACGGGCTTAGATTGCGGGTTCGTTACGACAAGGGCGATGGAAAGCGCTTGCTTCAGGCGTCGAAGGCGACATAGCGGGACATTTGACTGCCAGCGTTGACTCGCTAGGGGCGCTCGTGGCACCTTGCGTCTGCAAACCTTTGCATACCCAGAGAGGATGCTCGATGCCGGATCAAGCGCCGCGGCGGCGTCGCTACGCCCTCGTCGGCACCGGCTCCCGCGCGGAGATGTTCGTCCGGTCGCTGCTCGCCCACCCGGACCGTGCCGAGCTCGGCGCATTCGCCGACGTCAACCAGGCCCGGATGGATACGCACAACGCGTGGCTGGCCGGTGCCGGCGCGCCGACCGTGCCTACCTACCCGGCCGCGGACTTCGTGACCATGCTCGACAAGGAGCGGGTCGACGTGGTGCTGGTGACGAGCGTCGACCGCACCCACGACGAGTACATCGTGGCCGCGCTCCACGCCGGCTGCGACGTGGTGACGGAAAAGCCGATGACCACCGACGTGCCCCGCTGCCAGCGCATCCTCGACGCCGTGGCGGAGACCGGGCGCCAGGTGACCGTGGCCTTCAACTACCGGTACAACCCGCTGCACGAGAAGGTGCGCGAGGTGCTCGCCTCCGGCGAGATCGGTGAGGTCGGCTCGGTGCACTTCGAGTGGCTGCTCGACGTGCGGCACGGCGCGGACTACTTCCGGCGCTGGCACCGTGACAAGGCCAACTCCGGCGGCCTGATGGTGCACAAGGCGAGCCACCACTTCGACCTGGTCAACTGGTGGCTGGGCGCGGCGCCGGTCGAGGTGATGGCGTACGGCCGGCTCTTCTTCTACGGCGAGGCGGGCCACCGCCACGGGTACGCCCGCGACTACACCCGGGCACACGGTTCGGCCGAGGCGGCCGGCGACCCGTTCGCGATCGACCTGGCGGCCAACCCGCACCTGCGCGCGCTCTACCTGGACGCCGAGGGCGAAGACGGCTACCAGCGCGACAAGAACGTCTTCGGGCCCGGCGTGACCATCGAGGACGACATGGCGGTGCTGGCCCGCTACACCAGCGGCGCCACGATGACCTACCACCTGACGGCGTACTCGCCGTGGGAGGGCTACCGGGTGATGTTCAACGGCAGCCGGGGCCGCCTGGAGCTGCACGTGATGGAAAACGACTTCGTCAGCCCGGCCGGGGCGAAGGGCCTCAAGGGCGCCCTGCACGGGGTCGAGGCGGCCGTCGAGGAGGGCTCGGCCCGCGTCACCGTGCACCCGTTCTGGGAGCGGCCGCGCGAGGTGCCCGTACCCGGACACACGCGCGAAGGCCACGGAGGCGCGGACGCCCGCATGACCGCGGTGCTCTTCGGCGGTGAAAATGACCCTATGGGCCGTGAGGCAAGTGCCCGCGACGGCGCGTTGGCGCTGCTCACCGGCTTGGCCGCCAACCGCTCGTTCGAGACCGGTCTGCCCGTCCAGGTCGCCGACCTGCTCACCATCGGATAGGAGCCCCGACGTGACCCGAGCCGACCTGCTCTTCCCGTCCGAGCCCACGCAGCGAGCCATCGCCCGGGAGCTGTACGCGCTGGCGAAGGACCAGCCGATCATCTCGCCGCACGGGCACGTCGACCCGGCCATCCTCGCCGACGACGCTCCGTTTCCCGACCCGGCCCAGCTGATCATCTGTCCCGACCACTACGTCACGCGGATGCTGCTCAGCCAGGGCGTGTCGCCGGCGGAGCTGGGCGTGCCCACGCGCGACGGCCGGCCGTACGAGAAGGACGGGCGGACGATCTGGCGGCGCTTCGCCGAGCACTGGCGCCTCTTCCGCGGCACCCCGTCGCGGCTGTGGCTGGAGGAGACGTTCACCAACGTGTTCGGCGTGACCACCCCGTTCGGCCCGGACACCGCCGACGAGGTGTACGACGCGATCGCGGCGAAGCTGGCGGAGCCGGAGTTCCGCCCCCGGGCGCTCTTCGAGCGGTTCAACATCGAGGTCCTCGCGACGACCGAGTCCCCATTGGACGACCTGGGCCACCACGCGAAGCTCGCCGCCGACGGCTGGGGCGGCCCGGGCGGCCGGGTCATCACCACATTCCGCCCGGACAACGTGGTCGACATGGAGTTTCTCGATCCTGTGAGCGGTACGGCCTGGGCCGACAGTGTTGCCCGGCTCGGCGAGATGACCGGCGAGGACACCGGGACCTATCGCGGCTACATCGCGGCGCTGCGCAAGCGGCGGGAGGCCTTCGTCGCGGCCGGGGCCACCTCGTCCGACCACGGCCACCCGACCGCCGACACGCTCGTGATGGACGAGGCGGAGGCGGCCGAGCTGTACGACCGCGGCCTGCGGGGCGAGGCCGACAGCGACGATGCCGAGTTCTTCCGCAACCACATGCTTGTCGAGTTCGCCCGGATGTCCATCGAGGACGGTCTGGTGATGCAGCTGCATCCCGGCGCCTGGCGCAACCACAACGGGTGGCTCTACAGCCGGCACGGCCGGGACGTCGGCGGCGACATCCCGACACCCACCGACTACGTGCACGGCCTCGAGCCGCTGCTCGACCTCTACGGCAACGACCCGCGGCTGCGCCTGGTCGTGTACACGCTGGACGAGGACACGTTCACCCGCGAGCTGGCCCCGCTGGCCGGCGGCTACGCGGCCATGTACCTCGGCGCGCCCTGGTGGTTCCTCGACTCGCCCGAGGTGCTGCGCCGCTTCCGCGAGGCCGTCACCGAGACCGCCGGCTTCTACAACACCTCTGGCTTCGTCGACGACACCCGGGCGTTCTGCTCCATCCCGGTGCGCCACGACGTGGCCCGCCGGATCGACGCCGGCTTCCTCGCCCGCCTCGTGGCGGAGCACCGCCTCCCGCTGGACGAGGCGGCCGAGACCATCGTCGACCTGGCTTACCGACTGCCCAAGGGGATCTTCCGACTGTGATCACCGCTCTCGATGTCCACGATGTACGGTTTCCGACCTCGGCCGCCGGCGACGGTTCCGACGCGATCAACCGGGGTGACTACTCCGCCACGTACGTGTCGCTGAAGACGGACGGCGGCGTGGAAGGCGCCGGCTTCACGTTCACCAACGGGCGCGGCAACGAGATCACCTGTGCCGCCGTGCGGGCCCTGGCCCACCATGTGGTCGGCCGGTCGGTCGACGAGATCTTCGCCGAGCCGGTCGCCTTCTGGCGCTCGCTCACCGCGGACGTGCAGCTGCGCTGGCTCGGCCCGGAGAAGGGCGTCATCCACATGGCCGCCGGCGCGATCGTCAACGCCGTGTGGGACCTGCGCGCCAAGCTCGAAGGCAAGCCGCTCTGGCGCCTGCTGGCCGAGATGCCGACCGAGGAGCTCGTCCGCAACGTCGACTTCCACCACATCACCGACGCGCTCACACCCGACGAGGCCGCCGCGATCCTCGACAAGGGACTGTCCGGTCTGGACGATCGCCGCGCCCAGCTGGAGCGGGAGGGCTTCCCGTCGTACACCACCTCGGTGGGCTGGCTGGGCTACCCCGACGACAAGGTGCGGGCGTTGACCCGGCAGGCGTACGCCGAGGGCTGGCGCGCGATGAAGATGAAGGTCGGCGGCCCGATCGAGGACGACGTACGCCGCGCCCGGATCATCCGGGAGGAGATCGGGCCGGACGCGCTGCTGATGATGGACGCCAACCAGGTGTGGGACGTCGACGAGGCGATCGCCAACATGGCCCGCCTCGCCGAGTTCGACCCGTACTGGATCGAGGAGCCGACGCACGCCGACGACGTGCTCGGGCACGCCCGGATCCAGCGGGCCGTGGCACCGATCAGGGTCGCCACCGGCGAGGTCGCCGCCAACCGGGTCATCTTCAAGCAGCTGCTTCAGGCCGAGGCGATCGGCGTCATGCAGATCGACGCCTGTCGGGTCGGCGGCGTCAACGAGGTGCTCGCCGAGATCCTGATGGCGGCCAAGTTCGGCGTGCCGATCTGCCCGCACGCGGGCGGCGTCGGGCTCTGCGAGCTCGTGCAGCACCTCGCCGTCTTCGACTACCTGCGGGTCGGCACGTCGCTGGACGGCCGCATGGTGGAGTACGTCGACCACCTGCACGAGCATTTCACCGACCCGGTGCGCACCCGCGACGGCCGCTATCTGCTGCCCACCGAGCCGGGCTACAGCGCGACGATGCGGCCCGCGTCGATCGCGGAGTTCAGCTTCCCGGAGGGTCCGGCATGGCGATGAGGTTGGGCCTCGGCACCCTTCGGCAGGTCCCCGCGGAGAGCCGCCCGCGCGTGCGGCCCGGCACCGTGCCGGCCGGGATCGTCCACCTTGGACTCGGTGCGTTCCACCGGGCGCACCAGGCGGTGTTCACCGAGGCGGCGGTCGCGGAGGCGGGCGGCGACTGGGGCATCGTCGGCGTGGCGCCGCGCAGCACCGAGGTCGTCGGCCGCCTCGCCGAGCAGGACAACATGTTCAGCGTCACGTCGCTGTCCAACGACGAGGCGCGTACCCACGTGATCGGCGCGCTCGCCGGCGTGCGCCACGCGGCCAGCGACCCGATGGCGGTGGTCGCGCTGCTCGCCGACCCGGCGATCAGGGTGGTGACGCTCACGGTCACCGAGAAGGCGTACCAGTTGGATCCCGCGACCGGCCGGCTGCGACCCGACCCGGCCGTCGCGGCCGACCTGGTGGGCGACGGCCCGCCGGCGACCGTGCCCGGGCTGCTGGTGCGCGGCCTGATCGCCCGGGCACGGGCCGGCGCCGGACCTGTCGCGCTGCTGAGCTGCGACAACCTGCCCTCGAACGGAAAGCGCCTGCGCGGCCTGGTGACCCAGGCGCTGGCGTACGGCGGCACCGAGGACGCGCTCGTCGAATGGGTGGCCGCCAACGTGACATTTCCCGGCACGATGGTCGACCGGATCGTTCCGGCCACGACGGCCGAGACGCTGGCCACCGCCGAGCGGGTCCTGGGCGTCTCCGACCAGGCGGCGGTGGCGGCCGAGCCCTACAAGCAGTGGGTGATCGAAGACGACTTCCCGGCCGGCCGCCCGGCGTGGGAGCGGGCAGGTGCCGTGCTCACCGGCGACGCGAGCCCGTGGGAGCGGCTCAAGCTGCGCAGCCTCAACGGCGTGCACTCGGCCATCGCGTACCTCGGCGCGCTCGCCGGCCGCGAGATGATCGCCGAGGCAATGGAGATCCCCGGCATGACCGCGATGCTGCGCCGCTTCGTGGCCGAAGACGTGGCCGGCAGTCTGGTCCCGCCGGACGGTGTCTCGGTCGTGGAGTACGGCGACTCGGTGCTGGAGCGCTTCGCCAACGCGGCCCTCCGCTATCGCACGACCCAGGTGGCGATGGACGGATCGCAGAAGCTGCCGCAGCGGGTGCTCCACACGCTCGTGGACCGGCGCGCGGCCGGCGCCTCGCCGCGGTGGGGCGCGCTCGTGCTGGCGGCGTGGATGCGCTTCGTGCAGGGCGAGAGCGACGCGGGCCAGCCGTTGCCGCTCGACGACCCGCTGGCCGAACGGATCCGCAAGGCGCTCGCGTCCGGCAGGTCGACGCCGGAGGGCGTGGTCGACGCGCTGTTCGGCCTGAGCGAGGTCTTCCCGGCCGAGCTCGCCGCCGACGCCACGGTGCGCGAGCTTGTCGCCGGCTGGCTCGGCGCGCTCGAACGCCACGGTGTCGAAGCGGTCCTGGCGGACTTGCCATGAGCGAGCTTGCGAGTGAGCCATTGAACTCAGCGAATGCGCGGGCCGCAGCCGCAAGCAACGGGAAGAGCGTATGACTGCCCGGGTCGCACTCATAGGGGCCAACGGGCACGGCCGGTGGCACCGGCGGCACATCGCCGCGCTCCAGGAGGCCGGCACGGTCGAGCTCGTCGCGCTCGTCGACGTGCGGCCCATCGAGCCCGGACCCGACGCGGCCCCGCACTTCACCGACCATCGCGCGATGCTGCGCGAGGTGGCACCCGACGCGGTGGTGATCTGCACGCCGCCGTACACCCACCGTCCGATCGCGACAGACGCGCTCCGGGCCGGTGCGGACGTGCTGCTGGAAAAGCCACCGGTCCTTTCGCTCGACGAGCACCGGGCGCTGCTCCAGGTGCTCCGGGAGACCGGCCGCGCCTGCCAGGTCGGGTTCCAGGCGCTCGGCTCGGCGGCGCTCGACGAGCTGCGCCGCTCCATCGCCTACGGCGTGATCGGCACGGTCACCGGCGTCGCCACCGTCGGCTCATGGCAGCGGGACGACGCGTACTACACGCGCTCGCCGTGGGCCGGCCGGCGCACTGTGGACGGTCGCCCGTCGCTCGACGGCGCGCTCGCCAACCCGTTCGCGCACGCCTGGATGCAGTGTCTGGCCATCATGGACGGTGACCGGCCGGTCGGCATCGAGCTGGAACGCTACCGCTGCCGCGACATCGAGGTGGACGACACCGCCTGCCTGCGCGTCACGCTCGCCTCCGGGCGGCCCGTCGTCATCGCGGTCACCTTGTGCGGCGAGGAGTTCATCCCGGGCGAGGTCGTCGTGCACGGCACGGCCGGCCGCGCCGTGCTCGAATACCCGACCGATCGGCTCCGCCTGCCGGGAGACGCGGACTTCCGCGAGATTCCCGGTCGGGTAAACCTGTTGGAAAACCTCGTACGGCACCGCGCCGACGGCACTCCACTCATCGCGCCGCTGGCGCGGACGGAGCCGTTCACCGCGGTACTCGGCGTGCTCAACTCGGCGCCCGAGCCCGCGTTCCTGGGCGGCGAACTCGTCGCCGTGGAGGGCGAGGCGCCGGCACGGAAAGTGACGATCAAGGGCGTAAACGCGGCGCTCCGGCAAGCGGCGGACAAGCTGGCGCTGCTGTCGGAGCTGCCGGTGCCGTGGGCGGTGCGCCCGCACCGGGTGCGCCTCACCGCAACACCGGAAAACGAACTGCAAACTACGGAGACAAACGTCCGGTAAAAATCGGACAGGACACCAGCTTTCTCGGCAATTCGACGCCGAGCAATTCGCCCTTGCCTGGTTTTACTGCAAAATACCTGCAAACACAGGGCATTGACACTCTTAAGCGTAAATACCTACTTTCTCGTTAAGTGGATTTCGACTTTGTTACGAGATCCACTTCGAGTATTGGGCAAACGCGGAGAGTGCGATGCAACTCATGCGATTGACCGCCGCGGCGGTCGGTATAGGTCTTGTCGCGGCGCTGGGCCCCTCGGGCACCGCGCTCGCTGGCGACAATCACGGCAACTCCGGCCTGGGCCGGCAGGTCCTGCCCGCCGGCGACGGCTGGGCGGCAGCGGGGCCCGGCACGACCGGCGGCTCGGCGGCCGCCTCCGCCGACGTGCACACAGTGGACACCCGGGCGGAACTGATCGCCGCGCTCGGCGGTGACAACGCGACCAACCGCACCAACACCACCCCGAAGATCATCATGGTCCGGGGCACCATCAACGGGTTCGAGGGGCTGCCCGGCAAGTGCGCCGACCTCGCCGACCCGGCTTACTCGCTGGAGGCGTACCTCGCCGCGTACGACCCGGCGGTGTGGGGGCGGGTCAACCCGAGCGGCCCGCTCGAGGAGGCGCGGGCGCGGTCGGTGGCCAACCAGACCCGCTACACGCAGATCAACGTCGGTCCGAACACGACGATCGTCGGCCTGCGCGGCGCCAAGCTCGAAAACCTCACGCTGATGCTCGACGGGGCCAGCAACTCGATCGTCCGCAACCTCACGTTCGTCGACGCGTTCGACTGCTTCCCGGCCTGGTCGCCGAACGACGGCGACGCCGGCAACTGGAACTCGCAGTTCGACCTCATGTCGGTGCGGCGCAGCGAGAACGTCTGGGTCGACCACAACACGTTCTCCGACGGCGCCAACCCGGACAGCGGCCAGCCTGTCTACTTCGGACGGCCGTACCAGGTGCACGACGGCTCGCTCGACATCACGCACACGGCCAGCCTCGTCACCGCCTCGTACAACCGCTTCGCCGGCCGCGACAAGGTGATGCTGATCGGCTCGTCCAACACGGTCGGGCCGGACGTCGGCCGGCTCAACGTGACGCTGCACCACAACGTCTTCGACGGCACGATGCAGCGGCTGCCCCGGGTGCGGTTCGGCCAGGTCGACATCTACAACAACTACTACCGGCTGTCCGGCGACGGGTTCTCGTACGCCTGGGGCGTCGGTGTCCAGTCGGCCATCTACGCGGAGAACAACTTCTTCTCCCTCGGCGACGGCATCGCGGCCGAGGACCTCATCTTCGACTGGGGCGGCACCGTCATCACCGAGAAGGGCAATTGGGTGCGCGCCGGCGCCGGCCGGGCGCGACCGGTGAGCCTGCTCGGCGCGTACAACGCCGCCAACGATCCCGACCTCGGCGCGGACTCCGGCTGGACGCCGACCCTGCGCCACGGCCCGGTGCTCCCCACCCCGCTCGTCCCCCTCGCAGCGTTGGCGCTGGCCGGCGCGCGGCTCTGACCAGGGGGCCGACAGATGGACCGCAAGCGCCTGGCGGCCGCGGGACTGGCCGGTGCGGGGGGAGCGTGCACGAGCCGTCGGCGTACTACAGGGACCCGAACACCGTCAAGTCGGTCGTGATGGCCGGCGCGGGCACCGGGCGACTGTGACGCAGATGTGACCGCGGGCGGTGGGCAGACACCGCCCGCGGGCACCACACCCGGCCGGGGGTCGGGGCACGGGCGACACAGCCCGGGTCTCCCGCGTCCCACCCCCGGCCGGTCCTCCCATCCCACCCGGAAGGAAGCCATGCGCACCAGAAACAAGCTCCTCCTCGTCGCCGGCGCGGGCGCCACGGCGGTGGCCCTCGCCGCGAGCCTGACCGGTGCGGCGTACGCCGCGACGCTCTTCTCCGACGACTTCGCCGACGGCAACGCCAATGGCTGGACCGTATCGGGCGGATCGTGGTCAGTGGTCACCGACGGCACCCCGGTGTACCAGCAGAGCGGCACCAGCTCCGACGCCCGTGCCCGCGCCGGCTCGACAACCTGGACCAACTACACCGTCACCGCGCGGGTCAAGCCGACCGCCGTCAACGGCACCAACCGGTTCGTCGCCGTGCTGGCCCGAGCCCAGTCCGCCACCAGCTACTACTACCTGGCGCTGCGCAGCAACAACACCGTCGAGCTGAAGAAGCTCGTCAACGGCTCCTCCACGACGCTCGCCACGGCCGGCACCACTTTCAGCCTCAACACCTGGTACACGCTGAGCCTCGAGGTCACCGGAAGCACCCTGCGCGGCAGCGTCAACGGCGGCGCCCCGCTCACCGCCACCGACACCCAGTACACGAGCGGACAGATCGGCGTCGCCACCTTCAACGCGAGCGCCCGCTTCGACGACATCGCCGTCAACGACGGACCGGGACCATCGCCGAGCCCCACCGCGACGACGAGTCCGAGCGCCAGCCCCTCGACTCCGCCGCCGAGCGGCACCTTGTTCGTAGCGCCGAACGGCAGCGACAGCGCGCCCGGCACCGAGTCGAGCCCGACGACGCTCACCTCGGCGATCACCCGCGTCGCGGCCGGCGGGACGATCTACATGCGCGGCGGCACCTACAACTTCTCGCAGACGGTCACCATCGCGCAGGGCAACAACGGCACCGCCAGCGCCCGCAAGAAGCTCTTCGCGTACCAGGGCGAGCGGCCGGTGCTCAACTTCTCGGCGCAGAGCGAAGACCCGGCCAACCGCGGGCTCGCCGTGGGCGGCAACTACTGGCACATCAACGGCATCATCGTCGAGCGCGCCGGTGACAACGGGATCCTCCTCGGCGGCAGCAACAACATCATCGAGCGGACGGTGACCCGGTTCAACCGGGACTCCGGGTTGCAGCTGTCGCGGCTGATCGCCAACGCGCCGCAGGATCAGTGGCCGGCCAACAACCTGATCCTGAGCACCGAGTCGCACGACAACGCCGACTCGGACGGTGAGGACGCCGACGGCTTCGCGCCCAAGCTCACCGTCGGCCCCGGCAACGTCTTCCGCTACACCGTGTCCCACAACAACATCGACGACGGCTACGACCTGTACACCAAGGACGACACCGGCCCGATCGGCGTGGTGACCATCGAGGACTCGCTCGCCTACGACAACGGCACGCTCAGCAACGGCGGCCAGGCCGGCAACGGCGACCGCAACGGCTACAAGCTCGGCGGCGAGGACATCGCGGTCAACCACATCGTCCGCCGCAGCATCGCGTACCAGAACGGCAAGCACGGGTTCACCTACAACAGCAACCCGGGCTCGATGACGATCTCGAACAACCTGAGCATCGGCAACGAAGAACGCAACTTCAACTTCGACGCCGGCACGTCGGTGTTCCGGAACAACACCTCCTGCGACAGCGGAAGCAACGACCGGATCATCGGCAACTCCGACAGCTCCAACCAATGGTGGTCCGGCAGCAACGGCTCCCGCTGCGCCAACTTCACCGGCGCGCTGGGCTGGTCCTTCGCCTCCGACGGCCGCCTTGTCGTGACCCTCGGCGGCAGGGTGGTGACGCTGTAGCCGAACACCCGATCGGATAGCGAAAGAGGGGGCGGGCCCGCTCCCTCTTTCGCGCACCTAGGATGGGTGGACTCCGTTCCCTCACCGGTGTGAGACGTCGTGGCTCTGAGAAGGCGCACCCCGAAAGCCGGCCTGCCGGACGGCGTGGTCCTCGCCGCGACGCTGCGCGGTCACAGCGACCACGTCGGCCGCATCGCGTGGTCGCCCGACGGGCGCATGCTCGCGACGCCCTCGCGCGACGGCACGGTCCGCGTCTGGGACGGTGCCACCGGGCAGCACCTCCACACCCTCACGGGCCATCCCGACCTGGTACGCGCGGCGGCGTTCGACCGCACCGGCAAGGTGCTCGCGACCGGGGGTGACGGCGCGGTCCGGTTGTGGCGGGTGGGCAGCTGGCGGCCGTTGTCGACCCTGACCGTGCCAGACTGCCACGTGCTGGAGTTCAGCCCGGCCGAGCACCTGCTCGCAATCGGTGTCCGCGGCTGGGCGGCGATCTACGACGTCCGCCGGGAGGAAGTCCGCCACCGGCTCCACGAGGGCCCCGTCGTGACCGCGCTGGCCTTCGACCCGAGCGGCCACACGCTCGCCACCGGCACGCCCGAGGGCGACGTGCGGCTCTGGGACACCGCCGAAGGGGTGCCCATCGCGGTCCTCGACGGCCACTCCGGCGCGGTCACGAGCGTCGCGTTCGCGCCGGACGGGCGCACGCTCGCCACCAGCGGCTGGGATCACACGATCAAGGTGTGGGACCGCCTCTCCGGCCGCCTTGTCACCACGCTCGAAGGGCACACCGGCGCGGTGCGGTCCGTGTCGTTCCTCCACGACGGGCGGCTGCTGGCCTCGAAGGGCACCGACGGTCGGGTGCGGCTGTGGGCCTGCGACACGTGGATGGAGATCGCCGCGCTGCCCGAGCCCGACGCCAGCAGCCTGTCGCCGACCCTCGCCTTCCACCCGATCCAGCCGACCCTGGCCACCGTCGGCGCCGACGGGTCGCTGGACAACGACTCGCTGGTACACGTCTGGCGCCTCGACCCGGACCGGCTGCTGCGCCGGTGGTCCCAGCCGGCGAACGTCACGTACACGTCCGCGAAGATCGTGCTCGTCGGCGACTCAGGTGTCGGCAAGACCGGGCTCGGCTTCCGGCTCGTGACCGGCCGGTTCAAGGAGCACCCGTCGACACACGGCCAGCAGTTCTGGGTGATGGACGAGCTCGGCGCGACCCGCGTCGACGGCGCGCAGTGCGAGGCGGTTCTCTGGGATCTCGCGGGTCAGCCCGACTACCGCCTCATCCACGCCCTCTTCATCGACGACGCCGACATCGCGCTCGTGCTCTTCGACCCCACCCGCGACGACGACCCGCTCCGCGGCGTCGACTACTGGCTGCGCCAGCTCGGTCCCGACCGCGAGATCGTGCTGGTGGCGGCGCGTTCCGACCGGGGCAGCGCGCGCCTGGCCGGCGAGGAGATCGAGCGCTTCCGGGCCGAGCGGGGCATCCGGGCGTACGTCGAGACGAGCGCGCTGGAGGGCGGCGGCCTCACCGAGCTCGTCGACGTCATGCGCTCGTCGATCCGGTGGGACGAGCGGCCGACCACGGTCACCACGGCGACGTTCAAATGGATCAAGGACACGGTCCTCGGGCTGAAGGAAGGCGAACCCGGCGAGCGGGTCATCCTCTCTCCCCAGGAGCTGCGCGAGCGCCTGGAGCGCGACGGCCCGGCCCGGCGCTTCACCGACGCGGAGATGCTCAGCGCCGTCGGCCACCTCGCCAACCACGGTTACGTGGCACTGCTGCGTACGTCATCGAACGAGACGCGGATCCTGCTCGCGCCCGAGCTGCTCAACAACGTCGCGGCTTCGATCGTGCTGGAGGCCCGCCGCAACCCGAAGGGGCTCGGCTCGCTGGAGGAGCGCCGGGTGCTGGCCGGCGACTACCCGTTTCCGGAGCTGGCCGGCCTGTCCACAGGGGAGCGTGAGGCACTCGTCGACTCCGCGGTCGGGCTGTTTCTCAGCCACAACGTCTGCTTCCGCGAGACCGACCCGCTCACCTCGCGCGTCTACCTCGTATTCCCCGAGCTGATCAACCTCAGGCGCCCGGCCATCGCGGACGCGCCGGTCGAGGAGGGCGCGGCGTACACCGTGACCGGCGCGATCGAAAACGTCTACGCCTCGCTCGTCGTGCTGCTCGGGTACACGGACGTCTTCGCCCGCGCGCATCAGTGGCGCAGCCAGGCGGAGTACGCGTTCGGCGACGGCCAGGTGTGCGGATTCCGGCTGGAGGCCGAGCGGGAGGGCGAGCTCGACCTGGTCCTCTACTTCGGAGTGGACGTCGGCGAGCCGATCCGGCGACTGTTTCAGAGCCTGTTCGAGAGCTTCCTCGCCCGCCGCGACGTGACCGTGCGCCGGTTCGAGGCGGTCGAGTGCGGCAAGGGGCACCGCATCCATCGCGCGGTCGTCCGCGAGCGGCTCGCCGCCGGAGCCTTCGACGTCTTCTGCACCGGCTGCGGCGAGCAGCTCTCGCTCGCCCGTGCCGACGAGCCGATCCGGCTCACCCGCGGCCAGTCCCGCGACGTGCAGGCGCAGCGCCTCACCGCGGGCCACCGGTCGCGGTTCGAGCAGGCGGTGTTCCGGCTCAAGACCTACGTGAACCCGGCCCAGCCGACGTGCTTCATCAGCTACGCGTGGGGCAACCCGGAGCAGGAGCGGTGGGTCTCCCGCGAGCTCGCCACCGACCTCGCCAAGGCGGGCATCACCGTGATCCTCGACAGGTGGGAAAACAGCCGGATCGGTGCGAGCGTGCCGCGCTTCATCGAGCGGGTGCACGCCGCTGACCGGGTGGTGGTCGTGGGCACACCGCTGTACCGGCGCAAGTACGACAACAAAGAGGCGATCGGCGGGTTTGTCCTCGCCGCCGAGGCCGACCTGATCGGCACTCGCATGATCGGCACCGAGAGCCGCAAGGAGACCGTGCTCCCGATCCTGCTCGAAGGCACCGAGCAGGACGCACTGCCGCCGCTGCTCCAGGGCCGCGTGTACGGCGATTTCCGGCGGCCGGACGACTACTTCCTCACCGCGTTCGACCTGATCCTGAGCGTCCACGGGATCATGCCGCGCGACCCGGTCGGCGCCGAGCTGCGCGACGAGATCCGCGACTTCCTCAGAGTGCCGTGAGGGGCGGGCCCGCCGGGCCCGCCCCCTCAGTTCGCTCCGGTTGGTACGCGTCAGAGACGCTGGCCGGTCACCGCGTGGAACGCGTGGTTGGTGCCGACGCGCGGCTTGACGAAAACCGTGTCGCCCATGTTGGGCATGTGGCGGCGGTCGGTGCGGACGGTGAACCGCTCGGAGCCACCGTCGAGGGCCGCGTGGCCGTACACGTTGGCGTCGGAGCCGAGGTCTTCGACCAGCTCGACGACGACGGGCAGGCCGCCCTCGGTCGCGCTGACCAGGTCGCAGTCCTCGGGGCGGAAGCCGACCGTGACCTTGCCGTTGCCGCCGTTGCCCTGGGCGGCCGAGACCTGCTCGCGGCTGAGCGGCACGATCATCTGGGCGAAGACGGCGCCCTGCTCGGTGAGCGGGACGGTCTTGATGTTCATGGCGGGCGAGCCGATGAAGCCGGCCACGAAGACGTTGCCCGGGCTGTCGTACAGGGCGCGCGGGGTGTCCACCTGCTGCAGCACGCCGTCGAGGAGGACCGCCACGCGGTGGCCCATCGTCATGGCCTCGACCTGGTCGTGCGTCACGTACACCGTGGTGATGCCGAGCTTGGCCTGGAGGGTCGCGATCTGCGTACGCGTCTGCACGCGGAGCTTGGCGTCCAGGTTGGACAGCGGCTCGTCCATGAGGAAGACCTGGGGCTCACGCACGATCGCGCGGCCCATCGCGACGCGCTGGCGCTGACCGCCGGAGAGCGCCTTGGGCTTGCGGCTCAGGTACTCCTCCAGCTGGAGCAGCGCGGCCGCCTCCTTGACCCGCCGGTCGATCTCCGACTTCGAGGTCTTGCGGAGCTTGAGGGCGAACGCCATGTTCTCGTACACCGTCATGTGCGGGTACAGCGCGTAGTTCTGGAAGACCATCGCGATGTCGCGGGCCTTGGGCGGCAGGTGGGTGACGTCGCGACTGTCGATGTGGATCGAACCCTCGTCGACGTCCTCCAGGCCGGCGAGCATCCGCAGGCTGGTGGACTTTCCGCAGCCGGACGGGCCGACCAGGACGAGGAACTCCCCGTCGCCGATCTCCAGGTCCAGGTGGTCGACCGCGGGACGCTCGGTGCCCGGGTAGATCCGGGTCGCCTTGGAGTACGTGACCGTAGCCATGGTGAAGCGCTTCCTTTCACCGGCAGGAACGTGCCGGACGATCCGAGTGAAGGAGCGACCGGCACACGTCGTGCCGGTCAACGGGCGCGCACCAGGTGTCGCCCGTGTCACGCAACGGTAAACGGTTTCCGCGTGCCTGCCAAGGTCGGAGCCCCTGTTGCGCCGCGTCTGAGCGGATCATTCGGTCACTCGGGCACGAACGGCACGGCGACCCGACGCTCACCCAGCGCGGGCCTTTCAACACGCCGCGTACGCTGCCCAAACACGGATCACGAGGCATGCCCGTCGGTCGTTATGCTTGCGGACGACACGCCCCTGTAGCTCAGCTGGCCAGAGCACTCGCCTTGTAAGCGAGTGGTCGTCGGTTCGAATCCGACCGGGGGCTCAACCCATACACACTGCCCGCGCAGACGCGGCGTGCCTTCGCGACGAGCCGCCCGTCAGGCGGGGACGGTGACCGGGAGGCCCTCGCTCGCGGCGGCATCGGCCTGACGCCTGTCATACGTGACGAAGGCGCGCAGGCCCTCCGCGATCGCCTTGGCCGTCGCCAGGTGCAGCGCGTCGAGTGTGCGGACCATCGGTCCGCCTATCGTGGCGGCGCCGGTGACGATGTCGCTGGCGAGCGGCACCGTCATGACCCGCTGGGTGAGGGCCATGACGCGGCCGATCTGCTCGGGCTGGTGTCGGGTGGCGGCCCGGACCAACTCCGGGTAGAGCAGGGCGGACGAGACCAGAGGCACTGCGATGTGCTCCGCGAGAAACGTCGTCAGCGCCACCGACTCGGCGTCGGCCATGATCAGCTTTGCCGCGGCCGAGGTGTCGAGGTATATCACCGCTCCGCGTCCCGATCGGCGATGACCGCCTCGGCGAGGCTGGCACCCTTGCCCTCCGGAAGCGGGAGGAGGTCGAGCACCGTGCCCGGAACGGCCTGTGGCACCAGCCGTCCCTCGGCGATCCATCGGTCGATCGTCGGGTTGCCGGTGACGGTGGGTGGGGGTGGGGTGAGGAAGGCGACGACCTTGCCGCGCTCGGTGATGGGAAGCACCTGCCCCTCCTTGACTCGTCGAAGCACAGAAGTGGTCTGCTGGTTGAGCTCGGTGACTGTCACGGCGTCGCCGGCGGGCAGCGGTGAAGCAACCATTGGCCTATCATAGTAGAAATCTAGTAGACCCGGAAGTAGATTTGTCGCCGTCATGCCGACCCCCTTCTTGTAGGCGCCTGGAAGCTACGACCCACGACAGCCAAAAGCCAGAGGTTGCCGCCAAATTGGGGTTATCGCGCTCGGTAGAGTCTGGGCGTGCGGGGTTGGCTGATCGGGCTGGCGATCGCGGTCGGGTGCATCATCGCGAGTTGGGCGCTGCTCGTGCTGCTGGCCCGGCGCCTGCCGCCCGGCATCCTGCGTGACCTTGCCGCGTTCATCCCAGACTGCGTTACGGCCGTGCGGCGGCTGCGCAAAGACCCGCGCGTGCCCCGCCGGGCCAAGGTGGCGATCGTCGTCGCCGGGCTGTGGGTGGCCAGCCCGATCGACCTCATCCCCGAGTTTCTGCCGGTCATCGGCCCGCTCGACGACATCGTCGTGGTGGCGCTCGCGCTGCGGTACGCCGGCCGCCAGGTGCCCCGGGAGGTGCTCCTCGCCGCCTGGCCGGGTGACCCGCGGCTGCTGGAGCGCCTGCTGGGAAAGGCTGAGGGGCGCGAGTCAGACTGACCCAAGCCGCGAGGGGGCCTGTCTCCTGGATCTCGCTGGAGCGAGGTGAGGTCCAGAAGACGGGCCCCCGAGCTATCAGGAAGGACTCAGAACGGCATGTACGCCAGACCAGGCGTACCCGCCAGGCTGCCGTTGGTGGGCAGCACGCGGGTGACGTTGCTGATGTCGCCGACCAGCGGGAGCCCGACCTGCGCGGCCTCGGTGTAGTCGGCGTCCTCGCCGGCCACCGGGCGCTCGTTCGTGCTGTGCCGCCGGTGGCTCGGCGCCTTGGAGCCGGCGTCGTCCGCGTCCGCCGGGGCGGGCAGGGTGGTCGCCGGGGCGCCGGCGCCGGGCAGGCCGCCGCCGAGCGCGCCGAGCGCGCCGACGAGCGGCAGGTCGTTCGCCGGGTTGTCCGACGCGCCGGGGACGCCCTTGAGGTTCAGGTCACCGACGAGCGGGATCGTGGCGACCGGCGGCAGGGCCTCCGGCTCGCCGTACTCGAACGAGCGGGTGAACAGCTCCGGGTTCTGCGCGGTCATGGCCTCGCCGATCAGGGCGGGCACCATGTCCTGCGTCTGCGAGCCGGTGGAGCGGGCGATGCCGTTGGTGTTGCCGCGCACCGCCTTGCGGGTGCTCACGCCGGGGATCGCGTCGCCAGGAACGAGGCCGAGCGACGCCGGCACGGCGGCACCGGCACGCGAGGCGTCCACATCGGACGTCGCCGGCACCAGGTCGTCCATGCCGCCGGCGTTGGCGCTCATGCCGTTCGCGCCGTTGAGCAGCGTAGTCGTGGTGCCGCTCAGGCCGAGCGAGTCCACCGCGCGGGTCGCGCCCACGGTGTCGGTGAACGTGCCGGCCACCGGCAGGTCCGAGACCAGGTTCGGCTTCTCGGCGTGCGCCTCGCTACCCGCGCCGAGCGCGCGGTCGAGCGAGCCGTGGCCCAGCGCGTCGGAGCTGACCGAGGCGGTGGGCGACGACGGCGCCGAGCCGACGAAGCCGAGGTCGCGAGCGGGGGCGACGTCGCCGCCGAGCGAGCCGAGCTGTCCGCCCAGCACCAGGTCCGACCTGCCGACCTGGGCGTTCGGGCCCATGTTGACCTGCGAGAAGTCCTTACCACCGAGAGGGGTGAAGAAGCCGTCGAGCACGCCCTGCAGCTGCTGCGGGTCGTTGGTCGGGGTGGCGTCGACGTCCTCGGCTTGTGCGGCGCCGCCGCCGAGCAGCAGGAAGCCGCCGGCGATGCCGACAGTCCCCACCGCGCGATAGAACCACTTGTTCATGTCCATCCATTCAGTGCTTACCGGTAGCACCGAGCAATTGGTGCTAAGTACGCCAAAGCGTCCAACGAGCCGCACGCCAAACCGTTCCTGGCCCAGCAAAAGTTCATGATCGCGAGGCTGCGGGGGATGAACGGTCTGACTAGCATCCGGGGGCATGTCGGTGGACCCGTGGCGCAACAGGGCACGTCGGGCAGTGGTTTCCCGCCTGCGCGAAGGATTTCGGGCCAACGGCGACGCGCCGCACTACGTCGTCTGCGGCAGCGATCCCTTGGCATATCGCGTTGTCATGGAGCTGACCCAGTCCTACGAGGCGCGGATCAGCGTCATCGTGCCGACCCGCCGCCGGCCCGAGGGCCCCGACATCGCGGAGATCAAGGGCATCCACCTGATCCGGTCCGACCGGATCGACGAAGACACGCTCCGCCGCGCGGGTCTGGCCGGCGCCAACGGTCTCGCACTGCTCCACCAAAACGACGTGGGCAACATCCACTCGGCCCTCGTCGCGCAGGATGTCGAGCCCCGCGTGCGCCTGGTGATCCGCATGTTCACGCCGCGCCTGGCCGAGGGGGTGAAGCGCCTGTTCACCGACTGCGAAGTGATGTCCGACTCGGCGATGGCGGCGCCCGCCTTCGTCGCCGCGGCGCTGGGTGAGCCGGCACCGACCGACTTCCACCACGCCGGCCGTAACTTCTACGTGGCGCGGCGTTCCGAGGTGCGGGCGGACAGCGTCGTCTGCGGCCTTGCCGACACCCGCGAGCGCAACAACCCTCGCGTGCTGCCCGCCGACCAGAGCGGGGCCGACCTGGTGCTGGCCGAGGTCCGTGGCCAGCAGGCCGGCACGGTCATCGCGGCCCGGCGGATCGTGCAGAAGCGCCGGCGGCAGCGGCCGCTCGCGGTGCTTTTGCGGGGCCTGCGGTGGTTTGTCAGCCGCAAGCTCGGCATCGCCACCATCGCGGTGCTGCTGGTGTCGGCGACCTTCGGGGCGATGCTGGCCCAGTCGCAGGGGCTCTCGCCGTGGCAGGCGCTCTACTCGACGCTGCTCACCACGGTCAGCGGGTCCGATGTGGATCTCGACGAGTCGCTTGGCGCGCAGGCAATCCAGATCGTGCTGACGCTGGCGGGGCTCGCGCTCGTACCGCTGATCACCGCCGTCGTCGTCGACGCGATCGTCAACGCCCGTCTCGCGCTCAACGCCGGCCGCCTGCGCATGCCCCGGGAAAACCACATTGTCGTGGTGGGCGTCGGCAATGTCGGCACGCGCATCATCCGGCAGCTGTACGACCTCGGCATCGAGGTGGTGGCGATCGACAAGGATCCGGCGGCGCGGGGCGCGCCGGTCGCCCGCCTCCTCAACATCCCCCTGATCATCGGCGACGCGTCGCAGGAGTCCGTGCTCCGCGCCGCCTCGGTCGACACGTGTCAGGCGCTCGTGGTGGTCTCGACCGACGACGTGAGCAACCTGCAGGCCGCGCTCAACGGCCGCTCGATCCGCCCCGACGTGCGCGTGGTGATGCGCCTGTTCGACGGCGACCTGGCATACCGGATCCAGAAGGCCTTCAACATCGGCACCTCGCGCAGCGTCTCCTACCTGGCCGCACCCGCCTTCGTGGCCGCCCTGATGAACCGCGACGTCATCGCCACGATCCCGGTAGACCGCCACGTGCTGCTCGTCTCCGAAGTGGTGGTCGCGCGCGGCTCGTCCCTCGACGGCGCCTCGGTCGCCGACGCGAGCCGGGCCGGCGAGGTGCGGGTCATCGCGCTGGCCAAGTTTGGCGAGCCCCGTCCGATCTGGAGCCCGTCGGAGCGATTCCAGGTCAGCGGCGGCGACCGCCTCACCGTCGTCGCCCGCCGCTCCGGCCTCGGCTGGCTCCTCAAACGCGCGACCGAGCAGCCCGAGCCAGCCGCGGAGACGCCGTAGTCGTGGCCCAGACCGCCGCTATGGCGTTTCAAGATGATTTCCCGGGTCCGCGTCAGTCGCTGACCGCTGCTCCCGCCGGAGACCGCGGTGTCCGGCGGCTCGCCAGGGCTCGCCGAGATCCCCGGCCCCCGCTGCCAGGTCCGCGCACCAAGCCCCACGCGCGCCACAAGACTCTCGAAGCCTTGGACCCGGGCTCTGTTGCCCTGGGTGGCGCTGGGGCCAGACTGCTGCTCCCGCGGCCTCACTCCTGGTCGGCGGCGTCGCTCCGCCCTTGTCGCGCCGGGGGTGGCAGCGGGGGTCGGGGGTTTCGGCTCGCCCTGCGAGCCGCCGACCTCCGCGGTCTCCGGCGGGAGCGACGGTCCGCCGCTGACGCGGACCCGGGTATATCCGCAAGGGAACTGAAACGCGCCTAGAGCGACGGGGTCAGCTCGATGCCGAGCACGGCCTGCTCGTCGGGGCGGTGCACGAGCACGTCGGCGAGGAAGGACTGCACGGCGGGCGCGAGGCCCACGTCGCGGCCGGCCTCCTCGGAGAGCCGCCACCGGTGCTCGATGATCTGCACGAACAGCTCCGACGGCTCGAGCTTGCGCCGCAGGTGCGCCGGCACCGCGCGGACCACCGGCTCGAAGACCTCGGTCAGCCAGCGGTGGGCGGCCTGCTGCTCGTCGGAGAGGTCGCTCTCGGCGCGGTAGGTGTCGAGGTCGTTGAGCAGCCGGCGGGCCTGGTTTTCCTCGGCGTCGAGGCCGGTCAGGCGGAGGAGGCGGCGGGTGTGGTAGCCGGCGTCGACCACCTTCGGGCGCACCCGGTAGCCGCCGTCGCCGTCGACCAGTGACATCGCCACCTCCGCCACGTCGAAGCCGAGCTCGTTGAGGCGGCGGATGCGCCCCTCGATGTCGTGGCGGTCCTCCCGCTTGATCTCCTGCTCGTACGTGATCTCGTGCCACAGCCGCTCGTAGCGCTCGACGACCTGCTCGGAGACCACCTCGGGGTCGATCGAGTCGTGCAGCAGGCCGGCGGCCTGCAGGTCGAGTGCCTCGCCGAAGATGTTGACCCGCGCGATCTCCAGGTCTTCGCCGCGCTGCCCCTTGGAGAGCGAGGGGCGCAGCGCGCCGGTCTCGGCGTCCACCAGGTATGCGGCGAACGCGCCCGCGTCGCGCCGGAACAGCGTGTTGGAGAGCGAGCAGTCGCCCCAGAAGAAGCCGGTGAGGTGCATCCGCACGATCAGCGCGGCCAGCGCGTCGAGCAGCCTTGTCATCGTCTCGGGGCGGAGCGTGTGCGAGAAGAGCGCCCGGTAGGGCAGTGAGAACTGCAAGTGCCGGGTGATCAGCACCGGGTCGAGCGGCTCACCGTCCAGGGTCGCCCGGTCGGCCACAATCGCCACCGCCTGCACGGCCGGGAAGTCGATCCGCTCCAGCGCGCGGAGCAGGTCGTACTCCCGCTCGGCGACTCGCTCGCCGGTCTCCTTGACCGCGTACACGGTGCCGCCGAGCTTCACGAATCGCACCACATGCCGCGATATGCCCTGGGGGAGCGCTACCAGGTGATCGGCAGGCCACTCCTCCAGCGGAGTCGACCATGGGAGGTCGAGCAACGCCGGGTCTACGAGGGCCGATGTGATCCGCACGCACACAAGCATGCCGGTTCGAGGGTGCGCGTCGCTGCTAACCGTGGCTCGTTACACAGAGTCGAAAGCGGATTGTCACGGTGTGTGTGGTGGGGGAGTGTAATGCGGCGAACTGTGGCGCTGGCGGCGGGGGCCTGCACGGTGGTGGCGCTCGCGGGGGTGGCCGGCGCAACGGCGTATGCCCGTACCGGCGAGAAGCCGGCACCGGCGGCGGTGAGCGTGCCGGTGGCGGATCGCGTGAAGGCTGACTCGGCTGCCGTACCCGACAAGGTCGTGCCGCCGCCCCGGAAGGCCGCGGACGCACCTCGTACCGAGGAACGTGCCGACAACGGCCGCAGGCTCGTCGGGCGTGAGCAGATCGGCGCGATCGAGCAGGTCGACCGGGTCATCGGGTACTTGGACAGCGAGCGCAGGATGACGCTCCGGTACCCCGGCGCCTCGTATGTGAAGCCGCACTTCAGCCGGGTCCTGCTGCTGCCCGGCGACTACCTGACCGTCTCCGACCCGAGCGGCGCCGAGGTGCACCGGGTCGAGTCCGGCCTCCTCCCGGGCGCCGGGCGGTGGGGCATGTCCGTGTCCGGCGACACGGCCGTGGTCGAGCTCCACTCGATCCGCCCCGACCTGCTCGGCCTGGAGTCGACGATCGCCAACCTGGGCGTCGGCGTGGACCGGGTGGCGCACGGCTTCACCCCGGACGAGCGGGCCAGGCAGCCGCGGCGGGCGCCGGAGAGCGTCTGCGGAAGTGACCAGAAGGCGGACGCCGTCTGCTACAAGTCGAAGGACCCGGTGGCGTACGAGCGCTCGAAGGCCGTCGCCCGCCTGCTCATCAACGGCAACGAGCTGTGCACCGCCTGGCGGGCCGGCCCCAACAACCGCATGATGACCAACAATCACTGCATCGTGACCTCGGCTGACGCGTACGACACCGAGGTGTGGTTCAACTACCAGTGCGCCCAGTGCGGCGGCCACGCGGTCTTCCGGGCGACCAAGGTGTGGGGCGAGAAGGTGCTCAGCACCAACGAGGAGCTCGACTACACGCTCTTCACCATCGAAGACTTCGACCAGGTGAAGAAGTTCGGCTACCTGGAGTTCGACCTCCGGCGGCCGGCGAAGGGCGAGGAGCTTTACATCCCGCAGCACCCGGCCGGCAACCCCACCGAGATCGCCATGACCAGCGACGAGGACGCCAAGGGCAACTGCGCGGTCGACGACCCCAACTACACCGGGTACGCCACCGCCTCCGACATCTCCTACCTCTGCGACACCGAGGGCGGCTCGTCCGGTTCGCCGGTGATCTCCAAGCGCACCGACAAGGTGCTCGCGCTGCACCACTTCGGCGGCTGCCCCAACTCCGGCGTGCGCATGGACCTGATCTACAACAAGATCAAGTCGCAACTGTAGCTTGGGGTTCGTGCGGGAGACCCGAGCCGAAGCCACCAGGTCAGCGGGCCGCCGGCTCGGCCGGGTGCGGCCCGAGGGTTGGTGGTTCGACGCCCTGCTGCTGGTCGGGTTCGCCGGCCTGACCGCCGCGCTGGCCGCCGGCTGGCTCCTCGACCTCGACCAGGCCGTCGCCGACTGGGTCTCCGACCACCAGTGGGACCCGGCCTACTGGGTCACCCGCACGCTCAACTTCCTCGGCAGCGGCAGCCCGCTCACCCTCGTCAGCGCCGGCATCGCGATCTGGCTAGGTGTGCGCCGGCGCTCGGCATGGCCGTTTGCCCTGGTGGTGGCCGCCTTCCTGGCGACGGGCTTCGCCATCTTGCCGCTGAAGCTCTGGACCGACCGCGCGGCGCCCCGCTCGACGCTCCCGGACGCGGTGGAGCTCTTCAACCACCTGCCGCCGGGCGAGTACAGCATCTCCTATCCCTCCGGCCACCTCGTCAACACGATCGTCTGGTACGGCGTGCTCGCGCTGCTCCTGGCACCGTGGCTGGGCCGCAAGACCCGCGGATTGCTCCGCATAGCCCCGCCGGCGATCGTCTTCTGCACGACGGTGTACCTGAACTTCCACTGGGTCACCGACTCGGTGGCGGGGTTGCTGCTGGGGCTGCTGCTCGACCGCCTGCTCACCCGCGTCCCCTGGCCGTCGCTCCCGCGCCCGTCGTAGAGCGGTACAGGCATGGACCACTCGCCGTGCCGGCGAGGTTACGGTCCCGTCATGACACCACGACCGACTGCCGACCCCACCATCGGTGAGCGGATCCGCGCGCGCCGCCTGGTACGGGGCTGGAGCATCCGATACGCGGCCAGCCGAGCCGGTGTCTCGCACGCCACCTGGAGCCGGATCGAACGGGGGCGCCAGGCGGCCGACAACAGGTTCATGCTCGCCGACATCGCCGGTGCGCTGGAGTGCTCGCCGGCTGAGCTGGCCGGCACACCGGTGCCGGCCGCCGACCGGGCGGCGGTCGCCGCGCACGCCGAGGTGCACGCCATCCGCCAGGCGCTGGTCGACATCGACCTCGGCGAGCCGTCCACCCGCCCGGCGCCGCCGGTCGCCGAGCTGGCCCGCGCCGTCGCCCTCGCCGACACGCTGCGGCAGGCCTGTGACTACGCCGGGGCCACCCGCCTCACCGCGACGCTGCTCCGCGACCTGCACGCGGCGGCGGGCGGCCCGGAGCGCGGACCCGCCCTGCGGCTGCTGGTGGACGCCACGTTCATCACATCCTCCGTGCTTCGCAATCTCGGGCACCCCGCCGAGGCGTGGCTGGGCGCCGAGCGGTGCCGCGACGCGGCCGACGTCACCGAGGACCCCGTGCTGCGGGCGTACGCGGCATACGCGCGGGCGAGCGCGGCGACCGCCTGTGGATCGTTTCAGCGCGGGCTCACGCTGGCCGGGCGGGCGGTCGACGACCTGCGGCCGCACACGGGCCGGCCGGGCGGCGCCGAGATGCTCGGATCGTTGCAGCTGATCTGCGCGTACGCCAGCCGGGGCGAGAAACGGCTGGACGACAGCCGCGCATGGTCGGCGGAGGCGGCCGAGCTCGCCCGCCGCACCGGCGAGACCACTACCATGGCCCTCTTCTTCGGGCCAACCAACGTCGGCATCTGGCGCATCGGCATCGAGGTCGACGGCGGGGATCCCGGCCGCGCGGCGGAGATCGCGCGCAACACCAACCCGGCGACCATCGCGGCCGGCTTCCGGCAGGTGTTCTACTACGCCGACACGGCCCGGGCGCTCGCCCGGCTGCGCGGCCAGGACCGGGAGGCGGTGCGCTTCCTGCTCACGGCCGAACGGCTCGCCCCGCAGCACGTACACACGTCGGCGCTGGCGCAGGAGACCACTCGGGCCCTGCTGGAACGCTCCCGGCGGCAAGCCGGCGGCACCGAACTGCGCGGCCTGTCCGAACGGATGAGCGTCAGCTGAGCCAGGCTCCGGCGCGCATCACGCGCTCCACGCGCAGCTCTTCGTCGAGGACGACCAGGTCGGCGCGGAGGCCCGGCGCCAGCGCGCCCACCTCACCCGCCACGCCGATCGCCCGCGCCGGCGTCGTCGTGGCCATGCGGACCGCGTCCACCATGGACACACCGGCGTGTACGGCCTGGCGCAGTGCCGCGTCCATCGTGAGCGTGCTGCCGGCGATCGAGCCGTCGCGGGCCAGCCGGGCGACGCGGTCGGCCACCACGACGGCCTGGCCGCCCAGCTCGTACTCGCCGTCGGGCATCCCGGCCGCCGCCATCGCGTCGGTGATCAGCACGGCTCGGTCGGGGCCGGTGACCTTCGCCGCGAACGCCAGCGTGCCGTCGTGCAGGTGGATGCCGTCGGGGATCAGCTCGCACACGACCGAGTCGGCGCCGAGCAGCGCGAAGACCGGGCCTGGTTCGCGGTGGTGTGGCGGGCGCATGCCGTTGAAGACGTGCGTGCCGACCGTGGCACCGGCATCGATCCCGGCGAGCGTCTGGTCGTACGTGGCGTCGGTGTGCCCTATCGCCGCCACCACACCGTGGGAGCCGAGCAACTTGATCGCGTCGAGCGCGCCCCGGCGCTCGGGGGCGATCGTGACCATCCGCACCGCACCGCCGCCGAGCGCGATCAGCGCGGCCAGCTCCTCCGTCGACGGGTCGCGCAGGTAGGCCGGGTTTTGCGCGCCGCAACGCACCTCCGACAGGTAGGGGCCCTCGTAGTGGATGCCGGCCAGCACACCTTCGGCGACCAGCGGGGCGAAGGCGGCGGTGGCGTCGCGCATCAGCTCGTACGGCGAGCTGACCAGGCTGGCCAGCAGCGTGGTGGTGCCGTGCCGGAGGTGGAAGGCGGCCCCCTCGCGCGCGGCCGCGGCGTCACCCGTCGTAAACGTGTGCCCGCCCCCGCCGTGCGTGTGGATGTCGACGAACCCGGGCACGATCCACCTGCCGGTCGCCGGAGCGCCGGTGCCCACCGTGACGATGGTGTCGCCGGCCACCTCCACGTATCCGCTTTCGACCACGCCGTCCGGCGTCACCACCCGCCCCTCGACCCTCATCGCCGGGTCACCTGGGCGCCCAGGGCGAGCAGGGCCGCGCCGATGCAGCCGGCCTCGTCGCCGAGCGCGGCGTGCACCAGGACCGGCTCGCGCTGGAAGCGCAGGCGCGCTCGGATCGCCACGCGCAGCGGATCGAGCAGCGCGCCGCCCGCCTCGGCCAGGCCGCCACCGAGCACCATCGCCTCCGTGTCGTAGAGCGTCTGGGCGGTGACCAGCCCGTCCGCCAGTACCTCGATGGTCTCGGCCCAGACCTGGATGGCGACGGCGTCGCCGGCGGCGACGAGGCCGACCACCTCGGCGGCCGTCGCCTGCCTGCCGGCGGCGGCCTCGTATCGGCGGCTCACCCCGGCCGCGGACGCCTCCGCCTCCAGGCAGCCGCGCGCGCCGCACCCACATGGGGTACCGCCGGGCCGTACCACGATGTGTCCCAACTCGCCCGCGGCGCCGTGGGCGCCGGCGAAGCCCCGCCCGTCGACCACATGCGCGGCCGCGATGCCGGTGCCGATCGCGACGAAGAGCACGTGCCGGAAGTCTCGCCCGGACCCGAGCCTGGCCTCGGCCAGGCCACCCGCACGCACGTCGTGGCCGAGCGCCGCGGGCAGTCCGAGCCGCGCCGACACAAGATCACGCAGGGGTACGTCCCGGAAGCCCACATTCGCGGACCAGACCGCCACGCCGGCCGCCTCGTCGACGACTCCGGGTGCGGTCAGGCCCACCGCGACCGGCGTGAGGCCGTCGGCGCGCGCCTTGCCGGCCAGGCCGCTGGCCAGGTCGAGGATCGTCTCCACGACGGCGGCGGGGCCGCGGGCGGCGCCGGTGGCGTGGCGCTCGGTGTGCAGCACTTCGCCGCCTCCGGAGACGAGCGCGCACTTGATGCCCGTGCCGCCGACGTCGAGCGCCACCACCGCGTCGCTCATGCCCGTCCTCGCTTCGCCGCGGGCGGGCACCACGCGTCGCTTCGCTCGCTCATGCGAGGACGACCGATCTGCTCAGGTGGCGGGGCGCGTCCGGGTCGAGGCCGCGGCTGGCCGCCAGCGCCACCGCGAAGCGCTGGGCGAGGATGAGGTCGGCCATCGGGTCGAGCGGCTTGCGGCCGCCACCCCACCGGCCGAGCGCGGAGTAACCGCCCCCGAGGCTGCCGTGCACGAACGCCGCGCCCGTGGCCACCACGTCTTCGGCCAGCCCCTCCGGCACCTCGCCGAACGCCCACACCACCCGGCCGATCGCCGCGACGGAGATCGGGCCGTGGCGGTAGTCCATCGCCGGGTAGGCCTCGGCCCAGAAGGTGGCCGCCTCGCGGCACTTCAGCGCCGCCTCGTGGGCGAGCCCGACGGTCCAGCCCCGCCCCAGGAAGGTGGCCTGGCCGACCATCGTGGGGTCGACCGGCAGCGGTGCGCGCACGGCGACCTCCGCGTCGACCGCGACCGGACCGAGATCCTCGCCCAGGTGGGCGCGGAGCAGCGCGAGCGCGGTCGTGGCGAAGCGGGTCTGCATCACCGACCGCTCGTCCGCGAAGGGCAGCGGCACCACGTCGCTCGCCAGGTGCGCGGCCGGCGCCGACGGGTCGCCGACGATCGCGGTCGTGGGCGCGCCGACGGTGCCGAGCAGGTCGAGCACCTCGGTGGTGGTGCCCGAACGGGTGATCGCCACGATCCGGTCGTAACGCCGGGTGGCGAGGAACTCGGAGGCCTGGAAAGCGTCGGTCTCGCCATGGCCGGCGTGCTCGCGCAGCGCCGCGTAGGCCATAGCCATGAACCAGGACGTGCCGCAACCGATGACGGCGACCCGCTCACCGGGGCGGGGCAGCCCCTCCGACCGGCCGGCCAGGTCTGCCGCTTGGCGCCAGCAGTCGGGCTGGCTGGCTATCTCACCGTCGACGTAAGCCATGATTCTCCTGCGCGTAACGGTTCAGTCCGACCGGCTTTCGCGCGTCATTGTGCGCGGTCCGGCGGGCCGGTGGCAACCACGCGCAACTTCGCGCAGCGGCCTGCTTTGCGTACGGACATTTCGCGCACTATTGTGCACGCATTCATGCACCGTCCGTACCGCGGAGGCTACGGTGGATCGCTACGCACGCTGGAACGCCCTGCTGGAGCTGCTGACCGACAGCGGGCGGGTCAGCGTGGAAGACGCCGCCACCCGCCTGGACGTCTCGCAAGCCACGATCCGGCGCGACTTCGACCAGCTCGCCCAGCAGCAGATGATTACGCGCACGCGCGGTGGCGCTGTGGCCAACGGCGTCTCGTACGACCTGCCACTGCGGTACAAGACCGCCAAGCACTCGGCCGAGAAGCAGCGCATCGGCGCGGCCGCCGCCGCGCTCGTGTCGCCGGGTATGGTCGTCGGCCTCAACGGCGGCACCACGATGACCGAGGTGGCCCGCGCGCTGGCGGTACGCCCGGACCTCAACAGTGGCAGCGACGGCGCCCAGTTGACCGTGGTGACGAACGCGCTGAACATCGCGAACGAGCTGCTCGTCCGTTCCCGGATGAAGATCGTGGTGGCCGGCGGCGTGGTGCGGCCGCAGTCGTACGAGCTGGTGGGGCCGCTCGGCGGCGCGCTGCTGCGCGAGGTGACGCTCGACGTGGCCCTGCTCGGCGTAGACGCGATCGACGTGCAGCTCGGCGCCGCCGCGCACCACGAGGGCGAGGCGTCGATGAACAACCTGATGGTCGCCCGGGCGAAGCGCGTGGTCATCATCGCCGACTCGTCCAAGCTGGGCGGCCACGCGTTCGCCCGCATCTGCCCGATCGAGCGGATCGAGATGCTGGTGACCGACTCGGGCGCACCTCCGGAGACCGTCGCGGCCTTCGAGACGGCCGGGGTACGGGTCATCTCCGCCTAATCCGGGTCAAGCTCGACGGGGCAGCGGGCCCTTGTGCATACCGAGTATGTTGTCGGGCGTGACAGCGGTACTGGAGATAGAAGGTCTGCGAAAGACCTACCGCAGCCGTCGCAAGGGCGCCCGGCAGGCGCTCGACGGCTTCGACATGGTGGTGGAGGCCGGCCAGGTGCACGGCTTCCTCGGTCCGAACGGGTCGGGCAAGACCACGACGTTGCGGACGTTGCTGGGCCTCATCCGCCCCAACGGTGGCCGGATGGCGATCCTGGGCGAAGAGGTGCCGGCCCGCCTGCCCGAGGTCGCCGGCCGGGTCGGGGCGATCGTGGAGAGCCCACAGTTCTTCCCGCACTTCTCCGCGCGGGACACGCTGTCGTTGCTGGCCGACGCCGGTGACGTGCCCCAGGTCCGGGTGACCGAGGTGCTGGAGCTGGTCGGCCTGCGCGACCGGGCGAAGGAGCGGGTCAAGACCTACTCCCTGGGCATGAAGCAGCGCCTGGCCGTCGCATCGGCGCTGCTCAAGGGCCCGGAGCTGCTGATACTCGACGAGCCCGCCAACGGCCTCGACCCGGGCGGCATCCGGGAGATGCGCGACCTGATGCGGCAGCTCTCCGCCTCCGGCATGACCGTGGTGCTGTCCAGCCACATCCTCGGCGAGGTGCAGCAGATCTGCGACTCCGTCACGATCATCTCGCTCGGCCGGCGGGTCGCCTCCGGCCCGGTCGCGGAGGTGCTGGCGCAGCACTCCGGTGGCGGGGTCGTGGTGCGGCTGGAGTCCGCGACCGACCTCCCGGTAGCGGCGCAGGTGCTCGTAGCGGCCGGCGCGCGGGTCGACCTCAAGCCCGACCACCTGCTCGTCACCGGCATCGAGAAGCCCGCCTGGGTCACCCGCACGCTGGCCGGCCGCGAGCTGTACGTGAGCGAGCTCGCCCCGGTCACGGTCGACCTCGAGAGCGTCTTCCTGGAGCTGACCGGCACCGCGCCCGTTGCCGGCGTGCACCGCCAGGTCGACCAGTCCGTGGAGGTACCGGCATGAGGGGCTTGATCAAGGCTGAGGTGCGCCGCCTCGCCAAGCGCCGCATCACCCGGCTGATGGTGATCCTGCTCGTGCTCGGCCTGGGCGCCATCGCCGTGGCGTTCAGCCTCGCCAGCCAAAAGATCGGTCCGGCCCAGATCGCGGCGGCAGAGGCCGAGGCCCAGCGCGACTACGAGCAGGCCCTCCAGTTCCACCAGCAGATGGTCACCGATTGCGAAGCGGCGAAGGCGCGCGGAGAGGACATCACGCAGCGCTTCCCACCAGACTGCGGTAAGGAGCCGCCGTTCGCGCCGCAGCGCGAGCAGTTCGACTCGTCCTGGCACCTGCCGTACGAGTTCCACTTCCGCGACCAGTTCGGCGTCTTCATCTCGGTGTTCGCCGGGATCGTGGCGCTCTTCGGCTTCATCGTCGGCGCCTCCTACGTGGGTGCCGAGTGGCACACCGGCGGCATGATGAACCTCCTGCTGTGGCGCCCCCGCCGGCTCTCGGTGCTGTTCACCAAGCTCGGCGTGCTGCTCGGCGGCGTGCTCGCGGTGACGGTCGCGCTGGGCGCGGTGTGGACCGCCGTGTTCTGGTTGATGGGCAAGTACGACGGACAGACCGGCGAGATGACCCAGGGAGCCTGGGAGTCGTTCGCGCTCAGCGGGGCACGCGGCGCCGGCCTGGTGCTGGCGGTCACCGCGGTCGCGTTCGGCCTCGCGTCGGTCGGCCGCCACACCGCGATGGCCCTGGGCGTGGCGGTCGGCCTGGGCGTGGTCAGCGAGATCGGCATCCGGATCGCGCTCGGCATCGCGCAGGTCCGCTTCGCCGACCGGTGGGTGCTGTCCACGTACGCACTGGCCTGGTTCGAAAAGCGGTGGGAGCTGACCGACTGGAACTCCTGCAACTTCACCTTCAGCGGCGAGTGCGAGCCGGACAAGTTCATCGTGACCTGGCAGCAGTCCGCGCTGGTCTTCGGCGTGGGCACGGCGGCGGTGCTGGCCGCCGCGGTCTGGCTGATGCGCAGCCGTGACATCACGTGAGGTAGTCTCTTAGCACTTCCGTGCTAATCGATATCTCGCGAGGCGCCTCATGAAGCACCCCGCTGGTGACGCTCGTGCGCTCGACGCCGAGGCTCCTCCCACTGTGGAGGATGACCTCGACGTCGAGCCCGACACAGACCTCGACTCGGACGCGCCCGCGGCCTCGGTCTCAGCGCCGGCCTCGGCTGAGGACGAGGCGCCGGCTCTCTCCGAACGCGAGCTGCAGATCCTGGCGTTCGAGAGCAAGTGGTGGAAGCACGCCGGCTCCAAGGAGCAGGCGATCCGCGACGAGTTCGACCTGTCCGCGACGCGCTACTACCAGCTCCTCAATGGACTGCTCGACAACCCGGCGGCGCTGGCCCACGACCCGGTCCTCATCGGCCGGCTGCGGCGCATCCGCTCCACCCGCGCCCGCACCCGCCGCCGCTAGCGGCTACCGGGTGGCCTGCTGCTCGGCGTAGGTCTCCAGCCAGGCGACCTGGCCCGGATCCAGCGACGGCCGGACCCGCTCGCGAGCCGCGGTCACGTGCACCGCGGTCACCGACGACGCCTCGAGCGACTCCCGCATCGCGGCCAGCGCCGCCTCGCGGATCAGGGCCGCGCAGTCGGCGGCGCTGAAGCCCTCCAGCGACGCGGCCAGCGACGCCAGGTCGACGTCTTCGGCCAGGGGGACGTTGCGGGACGAGGCCCGCAGGATCTCGCCGCGGGCCTCGACGTCCGGCGGCGGGACGTACACGAGGCGTTCCAGCCGGCCCGGCCGCAGCAGAGCGGCGTCGACAAGGTCGGGGCGGTTGGTTGCGCCCACGACGACGACGTTGCGCAGGTCTTCGACGCCGTCCAGCTCGGTGAGCAGGGCGGCGACCACGCGGTCTGTGGTGCCGCCATCCGTGGCCTGGCCGCGTTTCGGGGCGAGCGCGTCCACCTCGTCCAGGAAGACGAGCGTCGGGGCGGCCTCGCGGGCTCGGCGGAAGAGCTCGCGCACCGCCCGCTCGCTGTCGCCGACCCACTTGGATAGCAGCTCGGCGCCCTTGACCGACAGGACGTTGGCCTTGCCGGTGCCGGCGATGGCCTTGACCAGGTAGGTCTTGCCGCAGCCGGGCGGGCCGTAGAGGAGCACGCCGCGGGGTGGCTGCACGCCCAGCCGGGCGAACGTGTCGGGATACGTGAGCGGCCACAGCACCGACTCGGTCAGCACCTGCTTGACCTCGACCATGTCGCCGACGTCGTCGAGCGTGACGGCGGCAAGCTCCAGTGTGGACTGCGCCATGGACGTGGGGCGGACAACCTCGAGCGCGGCTTCGAAGTCGGCCATCGAGATGGTGGAGGCGGCGTCGCCGGAGGAGCGGATGCGCAGCGCCGCGCGTACGCCCGCCTCGCGGGCCAGGGCGGCGAGGTCGGCGGCGACGAAGCCGGGTGTACGCCCGGCCACGTCGTCCAGTCGCACGTCTTCGGCGAGGGGCATGCCGCGGGTGAGCACCGCCAGCTGCTCGCGGCGCATCGCGGCGTCGGGCAGGGCCACGGCGAGCTGCACGGCCAGCAGGTCCGGCCCGCGCAGCGTGGGGTCGACGGACTCGGGGCGGCTCGTGGTGCAGATGACGGCGGCGCCGGCGCGGACCAGCTCGGCGATCAGCTGGCGAAAGACCGTCGAGAGTGGACCGGGCTGGTCGCGCGGGGCCAGCGCCTCCACGTCCGATACCAGAAGCACGGCAGGGCCGCCCGAGCGTACGCTGCCGGCCGCCGACCGGAGCCGGGCGGCCGCGTCGTTGTTGGTGAGGGCTGCCACTTCGGGCGCCCACACGGTGGTCACGCTCGCGCCGACGGCGGCGGCCACCGCGCGTACGAGCGCCGACTTGCCCGAGCCGGCCGGACCGGTGACGAGCACGCCGAGCGCGACCGTGGTGCCGAGCTTGGTGAGCACCTCGCCGTGGTGGAAGCCGAGGTCGAGCAGCTCGCTCAGCTCCTGCGCCTGGGTCCGCAGCCCAGGCAGGTCGTCGATGGACGGCGCTTCCTCAGCCGAAGCGGCGGCAGCGGGTGGCTGCACCGACACCGAGCCGGGCTCGTGCGTGGCCTGCCCGCCCTCCCAGGCGACCACCGTGTCCATTGTGACCAGTGCGGCGTCAGCGGGCTCGACGGCGCTCACCGTGAGCAGGGTGCTCGTCCACGCGTACCCCACTGTGTTGGCGAGGCTGCGGCGCGCGGCCTGGATGAGCGCGCGGACGCCGGACGCGGTGACCACATCCTGGGGTAGGAGCGAGACGTTGTCACCTGCGGTGACCACCTTGCCGAGCAGCGCGAGGCGAAGCATCTCGGGCGAGACGACCGCGATGATCTCGACGGGCCCGGCCAGCGTGACGCGGCGGGCGGCCACGACCGGGGCGGGCGCGACGGTGATCTGGCCGCCGTCACGCACGCCGAGGTTGCCGAGGATGAGGTCGTCGGCGTAGATCAGGGCTCGGCTGGCACCCGGCTCGGCGCGGGCCGCGATGCCGGCCGTCGCGCGCCGGCCGGTCATCCGCACCGGGTCGCCGGGATTGAGGTCGAGCGCGGTCAGCACCTCGGGATGGAGGCGCACGACGCCGCGGCGGGCGTCAAGTGCCGCCGGACGCATGCTTGCGGTCAGCGTGAGATCGCGTTCGGCCACCCGCCGAGAGTAGCCCGGCGGTTCATCCTGAGAGGCTTCTCAGCCAGGTCGGGGATGCGCGCCGTACCGTTTGGCTCATGCCATCGATCCGGTCGGCGCGCGTGCGGCGTGCCCTGCCCGCGGCGGCGGTCGCGTTCGCCCTGCTCGCCGCGGCGGTGGTCTGGGTGGCCTGGCCGGAGTCGGCGGCCTACACGACGGAGCAGCAGGTCGTCACCGTCCGCTCCGGGCCGGGCGGCGACGAGCCGGTCGACCTTGACACGACGCTCTACCTGCCCACCGACCGGAGTGGCCCGGTGCCGGCGGTGCTGCTCGCGCACGGCTTCGGCGGCACCAAGGAGAGCGTGCGGGCCGACGCCGAAGACCTGGCCGGGCTCGGCTACGCCGTGCTGGCGTACACGGCGCGGGGCTTCGGGCGCAGCGGCGGCGAGATCCACCTCGACAGCCCCGACTACGAGGTGCGCGACGCGCAGCGCCTCCTCGACTGGCTCGCCGCCCGGCCCGAGGTCAGCAAGGACGGCGACGGCGACCCGCGGGTGGGTGTGGTCGGCGGCTCGTACGGCGGCGGTCTCGCACTCATGCTCGCCGCCCAGGACCAGCGCGTCGACGCGATCGTCCCCATGATCACCTGGAACGACCTGGCCCGCTCGTTCCTCCCCGAGTCCACCGGCGCCGACCCGGTCGAGGGCGTCTTCAAGAAGGGCTGGGCCGGGATCTTCTTCGGCGGCACCTGCGGGCGCTTCGCCCAGAACGTCTGTGAGATGTACCAGCGCACCGCCACCACCGGCCGCGCCACCCCGGATGCCGTCGCCCTGCTGCGCCGCTCCAGCCCGGCGACCGTGCTCGACCGGATCAAGGCGCCGACCCTGCTCATCCAGGGCGAGGCAGACACCCTCTTTCCCCTGTCCGAGGCGGACGCCAACGCGCGGGGCATCGCGGCCAACGGCACGCCGGTGCGGGTGGCCTGGTACACCGGTGGCCACGACGGCGGCGAGGGCGCGCGCTCCGACCGTGACCGGGTGCGGTTTCTCACCGCGCAGTGGCTCGACCACTACGTGAAGGGCGAGGGCGACGCGCCGGCCAACAGCTTCACCTGGTCGCGCGTCGCCGGTTTCGACGCGATGGACCAGGGCCTCGTCACCAACGGCTACTCGGTCGACGACTACCCCGGCCTCTCCGGCACGGCCACGCGGCGGGTGGCGCTCGCCGGGCCGCCGCAGCCGATCGCGAACCCGCCCGGCGGCAACCCGGCCGCCATCTCCGCCATACCCGGGGGCGGCAGCCTGACCACGGCGGCCTCCGAGGTGGGTGGGCTTGTCGGCGACCTGCCCGGCCAGCACGCCATATTCCAGTCAGCGCCGCTCGCCGACGCGGTCGACGTCGCGGGCGCGCCCACCGTCTCCATCCGGGCCGCGTCGCCGACCGGCGAGGCCGTGCTCTTCGTCAAGCTCTACGACGTCGACGAAAACGGCGCCGCCACGCTCCCGGGCGGCATCGTCGCGCCGGTGCGGCTGACCGGCCTGCCCGCCGATCCGGCACAGGCGCGGGCGGTCACCGTGACGCTGCCGGCGATCGTGCGCCGGGTCGAGGCCGGCCACCGGCTGCGGGTCGTCGTGGCCACCTCCGACCAGGGGTACGCGACGCCGGCGCAACCGGCGATCTACACGGTCGCGCTCGGCGGCGACGGGATCACGGTGCCGACGCTCACCGGCGAGCCCATCCCCACCACCGCGGTGTTGTGGCGCTGGGTGCTCGCCGGGCTCGTCGCCGCGGTGCTGCTGGGCCTCGCGGTGGTCCTCCTTATCGTGCGGCGCCGCCACCGCCGCGCCGATTCCACGATCAGCGACGAGTACGCGCAGACGCCGCTCGTGGTGCGCCAGCTGCGCAAGGAGTACGCGGACGGCTTCGTGGCAGTGTCCAACGTGGACTTCATGGTCGAGCGTGGTCAGGTGGTGGGCCTGCTCGGGCCAAACGGCGCGGGCAAGACCACCACACTGCGCGTGCTGATGGGGCTGACCCAGCCCACGGGCGGCGAGATATTCGTCTTCGGCCACCGGCTCGTGCCCGGCTCGCCGGTGCTCTCCCGCCTCGGCGCGCTCGTCGAGGGGCCGGGCTTCCTGCCGCACATGAGCGGGCTCGACAACCTCAAGGCGTACTGGCGCGCCACCGGCCGGCCGGCGTCGGACGCCCGGCTCGACGAGGCGGTCGAGATCGCCGGGCTCGGTGACTCGATCCACCGCAAGGTCCGCAAGTACAGCCACGGCATGAAGCAGCGCCTCGCGATCGCACAGGCGATGCTGGGCCTGCCCGAGCTGCTCGTGCTCGACGAGCCGACCGACGGGCTCGACCCGCCGCAGATCGCCGAGATGCGCCGGGTGCTCAAGCGGTACGCCACGGACGGGCGGGCCGTGCTCGTCTCCAGCCATCTGCTCGCCGAGGTGGAGCAGACCTGTACCCACGCTGTGGTGGTCAACAAGGGTGAGATCGTCGCGTCCGGCCCGGTCGACGAGATCGTCGGCGACTCGCCGACGGTGCGGCTGGACGTCTCCGACGTGAGCGCCGCCGAGGCGGTGCTCCAGCGGCTCGCCGGGGTGCGCTCGGTGGCCGAAGACGGCACCAACGGGCTCGTGGTGGACATCAACGGCACCGCGCGCAGCGAGGTCGTGGCCGAGCTCGTCCGCGCCGGCGTGGGAGTCGACCGGGTGGTGCCCCGGCGGCGGCTCGAAGACGCGTTCCTGGCCCTGGTGGGCGACAACTCGCGGGGGAGTGGCGACCGATGAGCGAGCGGAGCGAGCGAATCATCAGGCACAGCGCCTTTGGAGGCTCATGTCCGCCCGCAGCGAAGCGAGGACGGGTATGAGTACGGCGACGATCGGTGCGGCACCCGGCTACCGCCCCAGCCGGACGCTCACGGTGTGGCAGGAGTGGCGGCGGCAGGCGTCGCGGCGGCGCACCCAGCTCGCGCTCGGCTTCATGGTGCTGCTGCCGCTGATCGTGCTGATCGCCTTCCAGTTCGACAGCGGAGGCGACGACGACAACGGCGGCGGCGAGTTCGCCAGCCTGATCGACCTGGCCACCTCGGGCGGGCTCAACTTCACGCTCTTCACGCTCTTCGTCTCGGCCGGCTTCCTGCTCACCGTCGTGGTGGCGCTCTTCTGCGGCGACACGGTGGCGAGCGAGGCGAGTTGGGGCAGCCTCCGCTACCTGCTGGCCGTGCCGGTGCCGCGGGCCCGGCTCCTCGCGGTGAAGCTCGTCGTCGCGCTCGCGTACTCGGCCGTCGCCCTGGTCCTGCTCGCCGGCACCGCGCTGCTCGTGGGCACGCTGCGGTACGGCTGGTCGCCGCTGCGGAGCACCGTCGCCGCCGAGATCTCGGCCGGAGAAGGGCTGCTGCGACTGCTCGGCATCCTCGGCTACCTCGCGGTGGGCCTGCTCGTGGTGGCCGGGCTGGCGTTTCTTCTCTCGGTGCTCACCGACGCGCCGCTCGGCGCCGTCGGCGGGGCGGTGCTCCTCTTCATCCTCTCCAGCATCCTGGACCAGATCACCGCGCTGGGGAGCATCCGCTCCTTCCTTCCGACGCACTACGGCGACGCGTGGTTGGGCCTGCTGTCGACGCCGGTGCAGTCCGACGACATCGTCAAGGGGTGCATCTCCGCGGTCGCGTACGCCACGATCTTCTGGTCGCTCGCGTTCTGGCGGTTTACGCGCAAAGACGTGGTGTCGTGAGCCAGATCACCGGAAAGGCGTGGTAGGCCGCTTCGCCCCGTACACTGTGGCGAGTACGTACAACTGAATACCTCATCCAGAGGGGCAGAGGGATACGGCCCGATGAAGCCCCGGCAACCACCCGCATTGACTCGACGACGAGGCATAGGCGGTGCAGGTGCCAATTCCGTCCCCGCCGCACGGTGCGGCGCAGGGGAAAGATGAGAGGACGCCTCGATGCCGTCGACACTCGACGCTACGACCACCACCACCTACGCCCCCGCCCAGAGCAGCCCTGCCCGCGCGCTCGCCTGTCGCGGCTGTGGCAAGGAGTACCCGCTCGCCGCCCAGCACGCCTGTTACGAGTGTTTCGGCCCGCTCGAGGTGGCCTACGACCAGGCCGCTCTCGCGCGGGTTACCCGGGCCCAGATCGAGGCTGGCCCGCACAACATCTGGCGCTACGCGGCGCTGCTGCCCACCGGACAGGACCCGGCGACCCGGGTGACCCTCGACCCGGGGCTCACGCCGCTGGTCTCCGCTCCCCGGCTGGCCGCCGAGCTCGGCGTGCGCGGGCCGCTGTGGGTCAAGGACGACAGCGCCAACCCGACCCACTCGTTCAAGGACCGGGTCGTGTCGGTGGCTCTCACCGCTGCGCGCGGGCTCGGGTTCACCCGCTTCGCCTGCGCCTCCACCGGCAACCTGGCCAACTCGGTCGCCGCGCACGCGGCCCGAGCCGGCGTGCCGTCGATCGTCTTCATCCCCGGTGACCTCGAGCCCGGCAAGGTCGTCACCACAGCCGTGTACGGCGGCGACCTCGTCGCGATCGAGGGGTCGTACGACGACGTCAACCGGCTCTGCAGCGAGCTCGTCGAGACCGACGAGTTCGAGGACACCGCGTTCGTCAACGTAAACGTGCGGCCCTACTACGCGGAAGGCTCCAAGACCCTCGGGTACGAGGTGGCCGAGCAGCTCGGCTGGCGCATCCCGGAGCAGGTCGTCATCCCGATGGCGAGCGGCGAGCTGCTCACCAAGATCGACAAGGCGTTCAGTGAGCTCGTCGAGATCGGTCTTGTCGAGGCGCCGGCCAACGGGTGGCGGGTCTTCGGTGCCCAGTCCGCCGGCTGCAACCCGATCGCCGTCGCACTGCACAACGGCGTCAGCGACATCATCCCGGTCAAGCCGGTCGGCATCGCCAAGTCGCTCAACATCGGCGACCCGGCCGCCGGGCTGTACGCGCTGGAGGCCGTGCGCCGCACCGGCGGCTGGATGGACTACGCCGCCGACGACGAGATCCGCGACGCGATCCAGCTGCTCGCCCGCACCACCGGCGTCTTTGCCGAGACGGCCGGCGGCGTGACCGCGGCCGTGCTCAGGAAGCTCGTCGAATCGGGCAAGCTCGACCCCGACGCGGAGACGGTCGTCTTCAACACCGGCGAGGGGCTCAAGACCATCGACGCGGTCGCCGAGCAGGTCGGCCCGACGTACCGGATCAAGCCATCCCTCCGGGGTGCCCGAGACGCCGGTCTGCTCGACGCGTAGGTCCGCGATTCCCAGTTACGGGCCGTGGGAGCGCGACCACGGAGGGAGCGGCAGCTAGGGAAAGTCCGGCCGGGATGGGAGTTGCATTCCGTAGTCGTGAATTTGCCGTCCGTCGAGAAAACACCGCTGTAGGGACTTGACGGCGCCATCTGGACGACGCAGGATGCTCCGTGCGGGAGGGCGGTCGCCGTAGGCTTTGCTCTAACGTCCCAGCGCCGGAGGCGCTGTGCGACCGTCCCTCCCGACCAAATTCGCCTGGTAAATCGGTCGCCACGAGCCTTCTGGCGGGGCACCCTCGGTGACATGGACATCGCCGTCAAGCCCCTGGATCCGGCCGACGAAAAAGCCGTCGAGCAGGCATACCAGATCGTCGAAGCCGCGCTCGTCGCGGACGTGCCGGACTTTCCGCCCGTGGGGCGGCAGCGTTTCCTCGCCGAGCTACGCCACCCGTGGCCCGGCGTCGCGCACGACAGGGCACTGGCCACGATCGGCGGTGTCGTCGCCGGCTACGTGGTGATCGAGCTGCCGCAGCTCGACAACCTCGACAACGCCGAGGTCGACCTCGTCGTGCACCCCGAGCATCGGCGCCGGGGCGTGGGGCGCGCGCTGTACGAGTACGCCCAGGGCGTGGTCCGGGGGCTGGGCCGCAAGAGGCTGATTGGCGTGGCCGTCGAGACGCTGCCCGGCGGTGTGCCGCGCGACGAGGCGGGCGCCGGTTTCGCCACCGCGATGGGTGCGAAGGGCGCGCTGAGCGACGTGCGCCGCCGCCTCGACATCACCACGGTCGACGACGCCGACCTCGCCCGGCAGCTCACCGCCGCGTGGGAGCGGGCGGCCGGCTACTCGCTCATCCAGTGGCGGGGCCCCACACCTGAGGAGATCATCGACGACATCGCGTACCTCGACGGGCGGTTGACCTCCGACGCGCCCATGGGTGAGCTCGAGTGGGAGGTCGAGAAGATCGACGCCGACCGGGTGCGCGCGATAGACGCGGTCGTCGCTGCCCGCGGCCGCCGCCGCTACCACACGGCGACGCGCCACGACGAGAGCGGCAAGGTCGTCGCGTTCACGACGATCGACCTTCCCGGCACGGTCGACTGGCACGCGTTCCAGCAGATCACCCTCGTGGAGCCGGCACACCGCGGCCACCGCCTCGGCACGGTCGTCAAGCTCGAAAACCTTCGCTACGCCCGAGTACACGAGCCCGGGCTGCGGATGATCGACACGTGGAACGCGGGGGTCAACGACCACATGATCTCGATCAACGAGGCGATGGGCTTCCGCCCCGTCGACGGCTGGCAGAACTGGCAGCACGACCTATGAGAGCGCCGGTCCGCGAGGCCCACGGACGCAGCGGGAGCTGGCGGTAGCCACCGGCCGCCAGCCCCGCGTTCTTCTCGAAGAAGTTGCGGCAGCCGTATCCGCCGGTCATGACATAGGAGTACACGGAGGCGGCGGCGTAGAGCGGGAAGAAGAAGAGGCCGAGCACCGCGTACTGGGCGACGTGGCGGGTCTCGTGGGCGAGCAGCTCAGCCCGGTCGGGGTCGAGCAGCCAGTCGGCGGGGCGCTTGGTGAAGACCACCGTGCCGACGGTGAAGCACGACTGCCTCGGCACGCGCAGGCGATAGCCGCCGGCCACGAAGACCCCGCCGGGCCCGCGGGCGAGGCGGGTGCGCGTGGCGGCGGACAGCACCACAGCGGCCAGCGTGGTGCCGTTGACCCACGTCAGCGTGGCGCGCACCGCAGGCCACCTCGGCATAGTGGCTAGCATCTCACCCGGACTGCGGCATGATGGCGGCATGACGGACACCCCGCGCGATCTGTACGACAAGCACGCCGACACCCTCTCGCGTGCGCTCACCGCCATTTCCGAGCGCGGCTACTGGTCGGCCTACCCCGAGTCGCCCAGCCCCCGCGTGTACGGCGAGACCGCCGCCGCCGACGGCGAGGCAGCCTTCCGCGCGTACCTGGACAACCGCTTCCCGCTCGACCAGCCCGCCACCGATGGCTGGATCGCGACCGAGGCGAGCCCGTTCGGCATTGAGCTGGCGGTGACCTACCCGCACGCCGAGGCCGGCGCACTGATCGCCGCGGCGAGCGCCGCGCTGCCGGCCTGGCGCGACGCCGGCCCGCAGGTCCGCGTCGGCGTCTGCCTGGAGATCCTGGCCCGGCTGCACGCGCACGTCTTCGAGCTCGCCAACGCCGTGCAGTTCACCAGCGGGCAGGCGTTCGTGATGGCGTTCCAGGCGGGCGGGGCGCACGCGCTCGACCGCGCGCTGGAGGCGTTGGCGTACGCGTACGCAGAGATGACCCGCCACCCGGGCGAGGCCGCGTGGGAGAAGCCGGCCGGCAAGGGCGACCCGCTGCGCATGACCAAGCGGTTCCACGTGGTGCCGCGCGGGATCGGTCTCGTGATCGGCTGCAACACGTTCCCGACGTGGAACTCGTACCCGGGGCTGTTCGCGTCCCTCGCCACCGGCAACCCGGTGATCGTCAAGCCGCACCCGCGTGCGGTGCTCCCGCTCGCCGTGACCGTGCGGTACGCCAGGGAGGTGCTCGCCGAGGCCGGCTTCGACCCGAACGTGGTGCTGCTCGCCCCCGAGGCACCCGGCGAGGCGCTGGCGTCCACTTTGGCGCTGCGCCCCGAGGTGAAGATCATCGACTACACCGGCTCGACCGCGTACGGCGAGTGGCTGGAGGAAAACGCCCGCCAGGCCGCCGTCTACACGGAGAAGGCCGGCGTCAACACGATCGTGGTCGACTCGACCGACGACTTCGCCGGCATGTGCCGCAACATCGGCTTCTCGCTGTCCCTCTACAGCGGACAGATGTGCACCACGCCGCAAAACGTGCTCGTCCCGGCCGGCGGCATCGGCACCGACCAGGGGCACAAGTCGTTCGACGAGGTGGCGGCCGGCATCGCGGGCGCGGTGGGCAAGCTGACCGGGGACCCGGCCCGCGCGGTCGAGCTGATCGGCGCGATCGTCAACGACGGCGTGCTCGACCGGCTCGACGAGGTCAAGTCGATCGGCGAGCCGGTGCTGGAATCGCGGGTCGTGGAGCACCCGGCGTACGAGGGCGCGGTCGTCCGTACCCCGGCGATCCTGAAGCTGTCCGCGGACGCCGCGGAGACCTACGGGCGGGAGTGGTTCGGGCCCGTCTCGTTCGTGATCGCGACCGACTCGACGGCCCAGAGCCTGGAGATCTTCCGGTCGACCGTCGGCGAGCGGGGCGCGCTGACCGCCTCCGTGTACTCGACCGACGAAAAGGTCCTCGACGCCGCCGAGGCGGCCGCGCTCGACGTGGGCGTGCACCTCTCCTGCAACCTGACCGGTGGCGTCTTCGTCAACCAGTCCGCGGCGTTCTCCGACTTCCACGCGAGCGGCGCAAACCCGGCGGCAAACGCGGCTTTGACCGACGGCGCGTTCGTAGCCAGCCGCTTCCGCATCGTCCAGTCGCGCCGCCACACGGCCTAGGCCGGGCGCCGCATCTGTAGCTCGGTGAGCACGGGGATCACCGGGTGCACGACACGGATGCCCGTGTCGACGAAGCCGAGCCGCTCGTACGCCCGCACCGCCCGGTCGTTGCCGACCACCACCTCAAGCAGCAGGTCCGGGCGGCCGGCTTCGCGCGACCAGGCGGCGACGCCCTCGACAAGTCGCTCGAGGACGCCGGTGCCGCGGTGGGCAGGCGTGACGTACACGGCGAAAATGATCGTGAGCTTGGGGTCGTCGGGCGACGCGATCCCGCCGGCATGCCCGACGAAACGCCCGTCCACCTCCGCGACGAACTGCGCGCAAAAGCCCCCGGACGCACTGCGGACGATCCGCTCGGCGAACTCGCGGTGTGGCAGCGCCGCCGCCTCGGCCAGCGTCTCAAGAAAGGCGAGTGGGGTGTCGGCGAGCATCTCCAGGCGCAGCGCGCGCATGCGGCCCGCATCCTGGAGCCGCACCCGTCGCACAGTCGCTCGCGTCGTCACCAGGCCACCCTAGAGACCGTCCGGACCCGGGTCGCCGCGGCCTCTTGATCCGGATAATCGAGCTACCGCGATGCCATGGAGTTTCAAAGGAATTTCCCGGGTCCGCGTCAGTCGCTGACCGCTGCTCCCGCCGGAGACCGCGGTGGCCGGCGGCTCGCCAGGGCTCGCCGAGATCCCCGGCCCCCGCTGCCAGGCCCGCGCACCAAGCCCCACCCACGCCGACGGCGGGTCCGAAGGGCTCGCGTCGCCCGGCATCGGCGCCTGGTCCACAATGTCCTAAACCGCCACGCGGCGCCGACCGAGCCGGGCCGACTTCGATCGCGGGCAGTAGCCACTGTGCCGGGTAATCGGCACCAGGTTCGCGATCTAGAACGGTTAGGGCGCTATATCGACCCTAACCGTTCTAGATCCACACCTACGCCCCACATCTGGTCACGGTACGTTACCGGTGGTGCGGCGGCACTGCGCATTTCGACCATTTGGGCTGCCGCGACGTCCCGGCTGGGGTAAGTGCGCGCGGGATGCCTTTGCTCTGCTTCCCTGGAGTGGGCACCCCGAATCCAAAAGGTCTCCTAGACGGGCGCTACGACCTGCCGGCCGACCTCCTCGCAGAGGGCGGTGCCGTAGTCGAAGCCGAGCTCGCCCGGGTAGCGGATCAGCACGGCGAGCACCCACTCGCTGGCGATCGCGAGGCAGCTGATGTGCCACAGCTTGTCCTCGTCGCGCAGGAGCCAGCCGTTCTTGATGGCCACCGCGCCGGGGTCGGGGAGGGCCAGCCGGACGCCGAAGTCGCCGGCGCCGCGTACCTGGCGCATCTCGTCCAGCAGCCAGGCCGTCCAACGTGGACCCGCCGCCCGCCCGTCCGCGATGCAGGCCCCGAGCCGTACGGTGTCCCGGGCCGAGACGGTGGTGTTGCTCCACCAGTCGCCGTACGCGCTGCTCTCGGTGAGCCCGCAGGTCGCGATCAGCCGCTCGATCGAGGCCCGGCGCCCGACCGCCCGAAACAGCGCCTGCGTGGCCGCGTTGTCGCTGTCCCGGATCATGACGGTGAGCTGGCGCAGCCGGGCCTCGCTGATCTCGGCGTCCGCCGCCATCCGCAGGTAGTCGGCCGCGATCCAGGCTTTGATCATCGACATCGTGTCGCTGGGCGCCGCGATGTTGGCCGAGCCGTTGATCGTTCCGGTGGCGCGGTCGAGCAGTGCCCACGAGAGGAAGCCGGTGTGGTCGACGTGTACCTCGGGCGGTGGTGCCGGCGAAGGCGCGGCCCGGGCCGGTCCGGCGACCCAGCGGGGCACCGCCGCACCCTCGCTCGTGCTCACGGTGGCGACCAGGGCGACGGTGGTCAGAGCGGCCGTAACGTAGGCCGTCGCGAGCCATCCCTGGCCGAGCCGCGCACGGTGCTTTCCGCGGCTGATCGGTCTGTGTGAAACCACGTTCGTTCAACGAGGCAGGAGTGCTGGTAGGGGCGGCAGGATGCCGGGTGACGACCCGGGTGTCCGTTTTGGGGTAGTGCGCGGGCGGGGGTCCTCGTGTAGCGTGCGATTTCGGCCGCTGTGTTCGACGGACCACCCCGGACCACGGATCGGCGGCCCCGGCCAAGCAGACAGTTCGGCCGGGGGTTGTCGAACCCAGCACCATCGAAGTGAGGGAAGTGCACCGTGGCACAGGGCACCGTCAAGTGGTTCAACAGCGAAAAGGGCTACGGCTTCATCGCGGTAGACGGCGGTCAGGACGTATTCGTCCACTTCTCGGCGATCGAGATGGACGGATACAAGGCGTTGGACGACGGCCAGCGCGTGGAGTTCGAGATCGCTCAGGGCCAGAAGGGGCCGCAGGCCGAGAAGGTTCGGGTCATCGCCTGAGCCGCCCAGTTACGCGTTGAGGCGGGGCACCGGTATCCGGCCCCGCCTCCCAGCTTTCTGACACGGATTTCTCCAGCCCTCATCGCCCGTTCACCAGACGCGCTTGCACTCCCTAGGGGAGAGTGCTAAACAAGTGGTTGGCACTCGCGGCATGTGAGTGCCAATGGTCGGGACGGTGGGGCCACGGTCGCGAGCACCCCAACGGTGGCGCGGCACGGGCCGGTCGTCGCGGGCTATCCGGCCCGGCCGGACGGAAGGTCGCTGCGCGCTTCGAGCCGACGGCTCGGGGTGCCGTGGATGTCCAGCTGGAGGACAACGCCGTATGGCCAAGATTATCGCGTTCGACGAGGAGGCGCGCCGCGGCCTTGAGCGGGGCATGAACACCCTCGCCGACGCCGTAAAGGTGACGCTGGGCCCCAAGGGCCGCAACGTCGTGCTCGAGAAGAAGTGGGGCGCGCCCACCATCACCAACGATGGTGTGAGCATCGCCAAGGAGATCGAGCTCGAGGACCCCTACGAGAAGATCGGCGCGGAGCTGGTCAAGGAGGTCGCGAAGAAGACCGACGACGTGGCCGGCGACGGCACGACGACGGCGACCGTCCTGGCCCAGGCGCTGGTCCGCGAGGGCCTGCGCAACGTGGCGGCCGGCGCCAACCCGATGGCCCTCAAGCGGGGCATCGAGGCGGCTGTCGCCAACGTCGCGGAGGAGCTGGCGAAGCTCGCCAAGGACGTCGAGACCAAGGAGCAGATCGCCTCTACCGCGTCGATCTCGGCCGGTGACGCCACCGTCGGCGAGATCATCGCCGAGGCGATGGACAAGGTCGGCAAGGAAGGCGTCATCACCGTCGAGGAGAGCAACACCTTCGGCCTCGAGCTCGAGCTCACCGAGGGCATGCGCTTCGACAAGGGCTACATCTCGCCGTACTTCTGGACCGACGCCGAGCGGATGGAGGCGGTCCTCGACGACCCCTACATCCTGATCGTCAACAGCAAGATCTCGTCGGTGAAGGACCTGCTGCCGATCCTCGAGAAGGTCATGCAGTCGGGCAAGCCGCTCGCGATCATCGCGGAAGACGTCGAGGGCGAGGCGCTGGCCACCCTGGTCGTCAACAAGGTGCGCGGCACGTTCAAGTCCGTCGCCGTGAAGGCGCCCGGCTTCGGCGACCGCCGCAAGGCGATGCTGACCGACATCGGCATCCTCACCGGCGGCCAGGTCATCAGCGAGGAGGTCGGGCTCAAGCTCGACGCCGCCACGCTCGACCTGCTGGGCCGCGCCCGCAAGGTCGTCGTGACCAAGGACGAGACCACGATCGTCGACGGTGCCGGTGACGCCGACCAGATCCAGGGCCGGGTCAACCAGATCCGCGCCGAGATCGAAAAGAGCGACTCCGACTACGACCGTGAGAAGCTGCAGGAGCGCCTGGCCAAGCTGGCCGGCGGTGTCGCGGTCATCAAGGTCGGCGCGGCCACCGAGGTCGAGCTCAAGGAGCGCAAGCACCGCATCGAAGACGCGGTCCGCAACGCCAAGGCCGCCGTCGAGGAGGGCATCGTCCCGGGTGGTGGCGTCGCGCTGGTGCAGGCCGGCAAGACCGCCTTCGACAAGCTCGACCTGGCTGGCGACGAGGCCACCGGCGCGACGATCGTGAAGATCGCGCTCGACGCGCCGCTGCGCCAGATCGCCGTCAACGCCGGCCTCGAGGGTGGCGTCGTGGTGGAGCGGGTGCGCAACCTGGAGACCAACCACGGTCTCAACGCGGCCACCGGTGAGTACGTCGACCTGCTGTCGGCGGGCATCATCGACCCGGCCAAGGTGACGCGCTCGGCGCTGCAGAACGCAGCCTCGATCGCGGCCCTGTTCCTCACCACCGAGGCTGTGGTGGCGGACAAGCCGGAGAAGGAGAAGGCCCCGGCGGGTGCGCCCGGCGGCGGTGACATGGACTTCTGATCCCCTGATCAGACCTGTCCTAAAGGGAGGGGCGAGCCGGGTTCTCCGGCTCGCCCCTTTCGCTATCTGTTCAGCGCTCTCGTCGCTTGCGCGGCGGCCGTGCGCCGCGGCCGGGTCACCGGCGTCAGCGGCGTGGCTGGTTGCGCTGCTTCTCTGCCCGCGACATCGGCTTCGGCGGCATGTCCTCAGTGGACGCCTGGGTCCCGCTCATCTCGCGGGGCTGTCCCGGCCGCGGCTGGTTGTGCTGGTTGGGGTGTGGTGAACTCGCGTCCCGCCTGGTCGCCATGTCCGGCCGCTCCGGGCGGTCCGACCGGTCTGGTCGGGCCGCACCCGGTGGGAGGCTCTGGTCGAGCCTGCCCCCCGGCGTCTCGGCCGGCATCTGGGCCATGCGGGACTTCGCCACGGTCTGGAGATCGTCCTTAGGTCGCTTTTCCTTGGCCATGATCTCCTCCTTCCACCGGCAACGTTATGGGCCGGTAGGGAGGCTCGCGGAGAAAAGGGAGTATTAGTCCGCATGGGCCCGGTGCCTGGTATGGAGCTACAGCTGCTTGCTGTAGAGGAAGAACACCCGCTCGATCCGGGCACCCACGGCCGAGGCGTAGAAGGGCACCGGCCCCACCCACCCGATCTGCGCCCGGTCGTAGCCCGCCTCGCGCAGGTCGTGGAGGCATCGGCGGAGCAGCACGCCGCCGATGCCGAGCCCCTGCGCTGCGGGCGCCGTGCCCATCGGGCCAAACCAGCTCGGCCGCGACGAGCCGTACGCGGCGAAGCCGAGCACCACCGCCTCGCGCAGCGCGATGTGGCAGCCGGCGCCGGGCCGCCCGATCGAGTCGGAGACCTCGCCGGCCCAGCTGTCGCTGAAGTTGGCCTGTGCGAAGTCGACCAGCGCAGGTACGTCGCCCTCGTCCGCCCGCCGGACCGTGACGCCGCTCGCCGCCAGGCGCTCCTCGGCCGCCTCCGTCGGGCGGAGGGTGGTGAGGTCGGCGGTCATGTTCCAGGCCGTGCGGTCCTGCTCGTATCCGAGGGCGTTGGCGGCGCAGACCGCGGGCGTGTAGCGGACGTCGATGCCCGGCCACGCGTAGTACGGCGGGTTGCCGGCCAGCAGCACCTCGACCGCGCCCCGGCCGGCCAGCGCGCCCTCGGCCCGTGCCAGCAACGCCCTGCCGATGCCCTGGCGCCGCGCGGCCGGGCGTACCGCGATGAGGTCGATGTGCCCGGTCGAGTCGTCGCGCCGCGAGTTCGACCCGAGCACCACGCCGGCCAGCTCGCCGTCAACGGTGGCGGCGAAGGCGATCCCCGGCTGCTCGCGGAGCCGGGCCACTATCCGGTCCGCCTCCACGGCGTCTTCCGGCAGGTCCAGCGCCTCCCGGCACAGGTCAACCACGGCGGGTAGGTCGGCGTCGGTCAGCACGGCGATCGAAAACTCCACGGTCGCCGACACTAACTGGGCGGTCAGGACGCCGTGCGGGCCGCCTGCACGGCCGCGTACGCGTCGACCATCCCGGCTCCCGTCACGTCGGACGGGGCGCACTCACCCGAGCTGTCGCCGGGGGTGGCGGGCACCGCCGTGTCGCGCAGGATCTCGCGGGTACGGGCGAGGTCGCCGATGAGCCGCGGGTTGGCCGACCACATCAGCGCCACGACGCCGGCCACGTGCGGCGTCGCCATCGAGGTGCCGCTCAGCTCGGCGTACCCGCCGCCCGGCATAGCGGACAGCACGTCTTCGCCCGGCGCGACGAGGTCGGGCTTGGCAAGGTCGGCGCTGGTCGGCCCGCGGCTGGAAAACTGCGAGACCTCCTTGCGGCTGTCGACCGCGCCGACCGTCTCCACGTCCGGGTAGGGTGCCGGCGGGTCGTCGACCGAGCCGCAGAACGGGCCGGTGTTGCCGGCCGCGACCGCGAAGAAGATGCCGGCCGCCGCGAACGCCGCCGTCGCCGCCCGCAGCGCCCCCTCGTCGCAGCCCTCGATGCGGGGACAGCCCCACGAGTTCGTGAGGACGTGCGGGGCGCGCTCCGGCCGGCCCTCGGTGAAGGCGTCGCCGCCGAACGGGAACGGCGCCAGCATGAACTGCATGCAGTCGAGGTAGTGCGCCGGGTTGCCGAGGTTGCGGTCGAGGTTGACGCAGCCGACCCACTTCGCGCCGGGCGCGACCCCGACGGTACGGCCGACGGCCGAGCCGAGCGTGTGGGTGCCGTGGCCGCCCCGGTCGGTGGGCGTGCGGGCGTCGTTCCACGGGTCGTACCACGAGTCGTCGCCGCCCCGGAAGTTGCCGGACAGCGCGGGATGCCTACCGTCCACACCGGAGTCGGAGGTGCCGACCACCACGCCCGAGCCGTCGACGCCGAGCTGGGTGGCGGCACGGTCGGCGCCGATCAGCGAGATGTTCCACGGCGGGGCGGAGGGCGCGGGCTCGTCGCCGTGCGCCACGCCCGGATCGGCGGGCAGCGGGCGCAGGCGCTGGCTGAGCAGCACCCGGTCGACGTCGTCGCGCCGGGACAGCCACGCGCGCACGGCCGGACCTCCGTCGACCTCTACGGCGTTGACGAGGTAGTACGGCGTGTAGTCGAGGTGCCAGCGGTCGAGCGTCTCGCGCAGGTCGGCCTGGCTGCTCCGCGCGTGCTCGACGAGCCGGCGGTAGACGTCGGTGACCCGCGCCTCGCGGCTCGCCGTGGTCACACCGCTCAGGTCGGCCTGCGACTCGAGGATGACGAAGAGGCGTTCGCCGTACAGGCCGGGCTGGCCCGGCCCCAGGTAGATCGCCCCGCCCGTGACGGCGAGGAGCACGACCGCCCCCGCACCGATCCACCGTCCGGCGAGGCGGGCGCGCGCCAGCCCGTACCCGATGCCGATGGCGAGCGCGACGGCGAGTGAGATGGCGGCGGCGATGGCTGCCCAGACGGGCAGGTCCCGTCCTGTGCCGAGCAGGAGGGTGACCTCTTCGGGATCGGCGAAGGCCAGCGGGCCCAGCGCCGCGACCGCGACGAGCGGCCCGGCCCCGCGCAGCGCGGCGGCCGCGAAACCCAGCGGTGGCAGCACGAGCATCGCGGCCAGCTGGGCGCCGGCCTGGCCGACGCCGGCGGCGAGCAGGAGGAGCGCGACGCCGGCGATGAAGCCGCCGAGCACGACGCCGTACCGCTCCCAGAAGCCGGCGTCGAGGATCGTGGCGGCGAGCCAGCCGACCGCCGCCGCCGCGAGCACGGCCAGCACGGTCTCGGCCAGCCCGCCGAGCGCGCCGATCCACAGCCAGGGGAGGAGCACGGCGAGGCCGCCCGCGAAGCCGAGCGCGGGAAACGAGGGGCGGCCGCGCAGGAGGGCGGCGGCGCCCGCGGCGGCGAGTGCGAGGAGGGTGAGGTAGAGCTCGTTGCTCGGCTCGGGCACCGCGCGCAGCAGGCCGAGGCCGCCGAGCGCGGCGGCGCCCGTCAGCCACACCCGGCCGGCGGTGCGCACGGCCGGGGAGCTGGGCACGAACGCAAGGATGACCGCGGGCGTGCCGGCCAGCACCGCGTTGACGACCGCGACGACCGGCCAGGTCCAGATGGGCGTATCCAGCCCGGTCACCAGCAGCACCTGGTCGGCCAGCCAACCCACCGACTGGCTCAGGACGGTCACGACCACCGCCCACACGCCGATCGCCGCGGTTGCGGCCACCACCCACGGGCTCGTGGGCCTTTCTGGCACCGGGGAGGGATACGCCATGAGCGAAACAGTACGGCCGGTTACCGTGGACGGGTGCGAGACCCTGCTGTATCCCGGTACGCCGCCAGCGAGCTCTCACCTGAGCGCCGTGCCGCCGACCTGCACCGGCTGCGGACCGAGCGTTTCGATGTCCTGGTAGTCGGTGGCGGCGTCACCGGCGCCGGCGCCGCGCTCGATGCCGCGTCCCGCGGGCTGAATGTCGCGCTGGTCGAGGCCCGCGACCTCGCCTCGGGTACCTCCAGCCGCTCCAGCAAGCTGATCCACGGCGGCCTGCGCTACCTGGAGCAGCTCGAGCTGCACCTCGTGCACGAGGCGCTCACCGAGCGTGGCCTGCTCGCCACCCGCCTCGCCCCGCACCTGGTGCGGCCGGTGCCGATCCTCGTGCCGCTGCCGGGCGGCCACTCGCCGCGGGAGTTTCCGGCCCGCGCGTGGCGCCGGGCGTACTACGGGGCGGGAGTCGCGGCGTACGACGCGTTCGCCGGCCTCTTCGGCGGCGGGCGGGGCATGCCACTGCACCGCCACCTGACCCGCGACGGTGCCCGGCACCTCTTCCCGAGCCTCCGCCCGGATGTGCTGGCCGGCGCGATCCGCTACTACGACGGGCAGGTCGACGACGCCCGCCTTGTGGTCACGCTCGCGCGCACCGCGGCCAGCCTCGGCGCGGCCGTCGTGACCAGTGCCCGCGCCGTCGGCATGGTGCGGCAGGCGCGGGAGGTGACCGGGGTACGGGTTCGCGACCTCGAGTCGGCCACCGGCGAGTTCGAGGTGCGGGCGCGTACCGTCATCGCGGCGACCGGCGTGTGGAGCGACGACATCTCCGCGATGCTCGGCGACGTCGGCGTGCGGCCGGGGCTGCGCGTGCGCGCGTCCAAGGGCGTCCACGTGGTGGTGCCCCGCTCGGCGATCACCGGCGACGCCGGGCTGATCCTGCGCACGCCCACGTCGGTGCTCTTCGTGCTGCCGTGGGGCGGCCACTGGATCATCGGCACCACCGACACCGACTGGCAGCTCGACCGCGCCCACCCGGCGGCGTCCGCGCGCGACATCGAGTACCTGCTCGACCAGGTCAACGCCGTCCTCGACCGCCCGGTGTCCACATCGGACATCGAAGGTGTGTACGCGGGGCTGCGCCCGCTCCTGTCCGGCGAGGCCGACTCGACGTCCAAGCTCTCCCGCGAGCACGCCGTCGTCGAGCCGATGCTGGGCCTGATGCTGGTGGCCGGCGGCAAGTACACGACCTACCGTGTGATGGCCGCCGACGTGGTCGACCGCGCGGCGCGGCGGCTCGGCGTGCGCGTGCCGTCCCGCACCGCCGACCTGCCGCTGCTCGGCGCGGACGGATACCCGGCGATGTGGCGCGACCGGCTCGACCTGGCCCGGCGGCACGGCGTGCAGGCCGGGGTGCTGGAGCACCTGCTGGAGCGCTACGGCACGCTGGCGCCGCAGCTGATCGCGATGATCCACGCCGAGCCGCGGCTCGCCGCCCCGCTGGCCGGTGCGCCCGAGTATCTGGCGGCCGAGGTGGCGTACGCGGCCAAGGCCGAGGGCGCGCTGCACCTCGACGACGTGCTGACGCGGCGCACGCGGATCTCGTTCGAGACGGCACACCGGGGCACCGATTCGGCCCAGCACGCGGCCGAGATCATGGGCTCGGTGCTCGGCTGGGACGCCGGCATCCGGGCCCGCGAGGTGGAGCACTACCTGGCCCGCGTGGAGGCCGAACGGCAGTCGCAGAAGATGCCCGACGACGCGACTGCCGACGCGGCCCGGCTCGGCGCCCCGGACGTACGCGGCGCGAGCCCGCTGGCCTCGTGAGGGAAACGGGGTAGGCGTACCGTCCGTCCCATGAGGATGGCCCATGGGCGTCTATGCGTGCTCGTCGTGCTCGCGCTCGCGGCCTGTGACTCGCCGTCGTCGGCCCCGGATCCGCCCCCCGCTCCGCCGCCGTCGAGCTCTCCCCGGTCCGTCGCGCCAACCACGGCGGCACCCCCGACCGCTCAGGCCGCTGGCGTGACCGTCGAGCGGACCGGCGGGTTCGTCGGCGTCGACCAGAACATCAGCGTCGAACCGGACGGCCGCTGGACCTACTACCGCAACCGGGTGGGCGCGGGCGGTGGCACGCCGGTGCGTGGCCGGCTCAACGACGACCAGCTCGCCGACCTGCACGCGCTCCTCGCCGACCCCAAGCTCGGCCGCGAGGTCGGCGAGTCGTCCGACTGCGCGGACGGCTTCGTCTACACGCTCGTGACCGGCCCGACGAAAATTGAGTGGGCCGACTGCGGCACCGGCTCCCCACCGACCGCCATGCGCGTCGTCGACCTCCTGTCGACAAGCACACCTTTCTAGAGACCTTTCGGGGTTGAGGTCAGCGTTTGTCCACAATGTCCCCACCCGCGAGGCCGGTGCCGACAGAGCCGGACGGGCCTCGGTGGCGGGCAGTAGCCACCACGCCGGCTAACCCGCACCAGGTTCGCGATCTAGAACGGTTAGGGCGCTATATCGACCCTAACCGTTCTAGATTCACACCTGCGGCCCGGATTTGATTACGCTACGTTACCGGCGGTTCGGCGACAGGGCTGGCGTAGCCGGCTGGGGTGAGATCGCCCAACCGAGCAGCGTGAGGCCGCGGGAGCGACGGTCTGGACCACGACGGACATCGCGGTAGCCCAAATCTCTTTGTTTGGAAAGGGTTTTCGCCGCCAGGCGGGCCAAGGTGTCCCCCCGACTCCGAAAGGTCTCTAGAGGACCTTGCCGGGGTTGAGGAGGCCGTCGGGGTCGAGGGCGGCTTTGATGGCGTGTTGCACGCGCACGCCTACCGGGCCGATCTCGCGGGCCAGCCACTCCCGTTTGAGGAGGCCGACGCCGTGCTCGCCGGTGCATGTGCCGCCGAGCGAGAGGGTAAGCCGCACGATGTCGTCGAACGCTTGCTGGCAGCGTGCCACGCTCGCCGGGTCGGCGCGGTCGACCACGATGTTGGGGTGCATGTTGCCGTCGCCGGCGTGGCCTACTACGCCGATCGCGACGCCGCGTTCGGCCGCGATCTTCTCGGTGCCGTCGAGCAGGGTGGACAGCGCCGAGCGGGGCACGGCGACGTCGTCGATGATCAGGCCGCCGTTGCCGTGCGGAAACATCTCGGCCGCGTACTTCTCCATCGACGCGTGTGCCAGCCGCCGCGCCTGCAGCAGCTGGGCCGCTTCGGTCGAGTCGGTTGCCGCGTACACCTCGTCGGCGCCGGCCTCCTCGCACAGCGCGGCGATCCGCTCCAGGTCGGCGGCGGCCCGGCTGCCGGTGTCGGAGGCGGCCAGAAGCAGCGCCTTCGCCTCGGTGCGCAGGCCCATCGGCTGGTACGCCTCGAGCGCCACAAGGTGGGTCTGGTCGAGCAGCTCCAGCAAGCTCGGCGAGAGGCCCCGCGCGGCGATGGCGGCGACCGCGGCGCCGGCGGCGGCCGTCGACGGGAAGAGCGCCACGAGCGTCAGCGACTCCTCGGCGGCCGGGCGCAGGCCCACCGTGATCTCTGTGATCACGCCGAGCGTGCCCTCCGAACCGACGAAGAGGCGGGTGAGGTCGTAGCCCGCCACGCCCTTGACGGTGCGCCGGCCGGTGCGCAGCACCTCGCCGGAGGCGAGCACGACCTCCAGTCCCAGCACGTACTCGGCGGTGACGCCGTACTTGACGCAGCACATGCCGCCTGCGTTGGTGGCCACGTTGCCGCCGATCGTGGACGTCTCCCACGAGCCGGGGTCCGGCGGGTAGCGCAGGCCGTGCCTGGCCGCCTCGGCCGCGAGGGCGGCGTTGACCACGCCGGGCTGGAGGACGGCGATGCGGTTGACCGCGTCGACCTCGAGGATGCGGTCCATCGCGACGGTGGAGAGGACGATCCCGCCGTCGACCGCGTTGGCGGCGCCGGCCAGCCCGGTGCGGGCGCCCTGCGGCACGAGCGGCACGCGGTGTTCGGCCGCGATCTTCACGACGGCGGCCACCTGCTCGGTCGTGCGCGGGCGTACCACCACCGCGGGCAGGCCCGCCGCGACAAGGTCGGCCTCGTCGCGGGAATGCCCCTTCAGCAGGTCGGGATCCGTCAGGACGGCCCCGGCGGGGAGGGCGGCACGCAGCGCGTCGAGCAGATCGGCCATGTCTCGGAGGCTAGCCGCCGGGTTACGGTGGCCGCATGTTGTACGTCGACCCGCCCGCCTGGCCGGCGCGGGGGCGGCTGTGGTCGCACATGATCAGCGACGTGTCGTACGAGGAGCTGCACGCGTTCGCGGAGATGGTCGGGGCGCCGCGGCGCGGGTTCGACCGCGATCACTACGACCTGCCGGCCGAGCGGGTGCCGATGGCGGTGTGGCTCGGCGCGCGGCTGGTGTCCAGCCGGGAGATCGTCCGCCTCCTGCACGGTGCGGGCCTGCGCCGTCCGAAGCACCTAAGCAAGCGCGCGTAGCTCCCGTTTCAGGTTGGCCCGCGCCGGTGCCTCCCAGCGCTCGGCCAGCGCGGCCCGGCGGTAGAGCGCGGGCAGGTCGAGCAGGCTGGTCAGCACGGCCGCCCGCCCCGCCCGGAAGAGCTCGTCGGGCACGTGCGCGTACTCCCGGCGCACCGCGGCGGCGTAGGCGTCGTACTCGGCCGGCGGGCGGGCCAGCACCGCCAGGTCGGCGTCGCACAGCAGCTCGCCGTCGCCGTCGCCGGGCGCCACGTCGTGGCCGGCGGTGAGTAGCACGAGCCGCTCCACCTCGGCCGCGACCGGCTCGGGCACGCCAAGCTCGGCCAGCTCGGCCCGGGCGAGGGCGGCGCTCTCCCGCTCGTTGGCGTCGCCCGGGGAACGCGGGTCGTACACGGCGTCGTGATACCAGGTCGCGAGGCGTACCGGGTCGCCGCCGCCCTCGGCGTCCACGATCGAGAGCATCGCGGCTAGGTGGTCGACCGTGTGGTAGTGCCGCTGCGGCTCCCGCCAGCGGGCGAGCAGGGCCTCCCCGGCCGCGCCGAGGGCGTCGTCGCCGGCCGTCGCGCCGGCACCGCGCGCCGCCGTGACCCAGCGCTCAACAAGCGTCATGTGCCGATCATGCCGGTAGTCTCCCCCGCATGAGCGGGAGCCGGGAGGCTACGGGCCCCGACCACGACGGCGGACGAGCGCCGAGCGGCGGAGCGGGGTAAGCATGGCGCTGGCAACCGATGGGCTGGCCCGGCGCACTGGCGCCCACCTGCGTGACCGGGTGCGCCGCGTGCGGTTGAACGTGCTGCTCGCGCTCCAGACCGGGATCGCGGCCGGCCTCGCGTGGCTCATCGCGCACGAGCTGATCGGCCACCGCGCGCCGTTCTTCGCCCCGATCGCCGCCGTGATCACGCTCGCGGTGTCGGTGGGCCAGCGGCTGCGGCGCGCGTTCGAGCTGGTATTCGGCGTGGCCATCGGCATCGCGGTCGGCGACGTGCTGATCTACCTCATCGGCAGCGGGCCGTGGCAGATCGGGCTCGTGGTCACGCTGGCGATCGTGACGGCCATCTTCGCCGGCGGCGGCTCCGCGCTTGTCACCCAGGCCGCGTCCTCGGCGGTACTCGTCGCCACGCTCACCCCGCCGACGACCGGGATCTCGTACGACCGGTTCGTCGACGCGCTCGTCGGCGGCCTCGTGGGGCTCGGCGTGATGGCGCTGCTGCTCCCGCTCAACCCGTTGACGGTGGTGGGCCGCGCGGCGGGGCCGGCCCTCGACGTACTCGCGGAGGGCCTGACCGAGACCGCCGATGCGCTGGCGGCGCGCGACGGCGATGAGGTGGAGGCGGCCCTGGCGCGGCTGCGGGCGGCGGAGGGTGACCTCCGCACGCTGCAGGAGGCGATCGAGGCGGCGAGCGAGACCGCGGCGCTGGCACCGGTGCGGTGGCGGACGCGGGGCGCGCTCAGCCAGTACATCGACGCGGCCGAGCACGTCGCGCGGGCGCTGCGCAACAGTCGCGTGCTGGTGCGGCGGGCGCTGGTGCTGGTGCGTGACGGCGAGGAGCTGCCGCCGGCGCTGGCCGAGGCGGTGCGGGCGCTCGGCGAGGCGGTGACCTGGCTGCGGCGCGAGCTGGCGGACGCGGTCGAGCCGGTGGCCGCCCGCGAACGGGCGCTGCGCGCGGCGAGCGAGGCGGGAGTGGCGTACGCGGAGGGTGTCGGCTTCTCCGGGAGCGTCATCGTCGCCCAGGTCCGCTCCACCGCCGTCGACCTCGTGCGGGCGACCGGCCTGGACGGGAAGGAGGCCAACCGCCTGGTCCGGCGGGCGGTCGGCAGGCACGTCCCGCCCGACCCCCGCTGACGCTCGGTCGCAAAAGCTAGGCTGGGCGGCATGAGTGACGTCGCGGCGGCGCCGCCGGCCCGGCGGTCGGCGGTCCGGCGCGGCCTCCAGATCGGCGTGGTGATCTTCTTCATCGCGGTCTGCGCGATCGTGATGCTGGGCTTCCTGGGCTACAACATCGGCGTCACCGCCCTGATCATCGGGCTCGTGGCGGCCATCCTGCCCGTGCCCGCGCTGGTCGCCTGCTTCCTCTGGCTCGACCGCTACGAGCCGGAGCCCGCCAAGTACCTCGTCTTCTGCTTCGCCTGGGGCGCGTTTCCGTCGACGCTCACGGCACTGTTCGTCAACACGTTCGCGGCGTGGGGCTTCGCGGAGGTGGGCATCCCGGATGCGCTTGTCGCCGTGCTCGTCGCGCCGTTCATCGAGGAGCTGAGCAAGGCGTTCGGGCCGTTTCTGCTGATGTGGCGGCGGCGGCGCGAGTGGTCCGGCGTCACCGACGGCATCGTCTACTGTGGCCTGTCGGCGATCGGCTTCGCCATGGTGGAAAACATCCTCTACCTCGGCGGCCACGGTTACGCGGCGGGCGCCGACCAGTACGGCCCGGCGACCGGCGCGCAGATGGTGTTCGCCCTCTTCATCGGGCGCATCCTGCTCTTCGGCTTCGCCCACCCGCTCTTCACCTCGATGACCGGCGTGGGGCTGGGCATCGCCGCCCGCACCGGCGAGCGCCACATCCGGTGGATCGCCCCGCTCGCCGGCCTGCTGCTCGCGATGATCCTGCACGGCTCGTGGAACCTGATCCCCACGCTCGCCCAGGCCACCGGCGAAAACCTCATCCTGCTGTACGGGTTCATCGGTGTGATGGTGCCGGTGTTCTTCGGCATGGTCGGGTTCGCGGTGTGGCTGCGCAGCTGGGAGGGGCGGCTCACCGAGCGCACGCTGCCGGAGTACGTGCGGGCCGGCTGGCTCTCCCCGCCCGAGGTCGCCGCGCTCGGCAGCCTGGGGCGGCGGCACTCGGCCCGGCGGTGGGCCCGCCGGGTGGCCGGGGAGGCGGGGCTCAAGGCGATGAGGGGATACCAGTTCGCCGCGACCCGGCTCGCGCTGCTGCGCGACGGGATGCGCCGCGGCCTCTACCGCGATCCCAACGAGGCGGGGCGGGCGCTCGCGGAGGAGCGGCAGCTGCTGGAGGCGATCACGGGCTACCGCCAGGTGTTCGCCGGGCGCGACCCGCAGGCGCCCGTGGCCCACTGGGATGGCACCCGCTACGCGGTCACTTTCCCGGACGGGGTGGCGCGCACCCTCGACGCGCCCGACGAGCCGGTGGTGCCGATCCCCGTGGTGCTGGCGCCCCCTCCGCCGCCACCGCCAGTGCCCTATTACGGGTACTACCGGCCCTACAGGTAGAGGCCTGTCGCGTCCGGCTCGACCCGCTGGGCGGCCACGGCGTGCACGTCGCGCTCGCGCAGCAACACGTACTCCCGGCCGTGCAGCTCGACCTCGGAGCGGTCGTCGGGGTCGAAGAGCACCCGATCGCCGGCCACTATGGAGCGCACGTGCGGCCCGACGCCGACCGCGGTGGCCCACGAAAGCCGGCGCCCCATCACGGCGGTCGCCGGGATCACGATGCCGGCCGTCGACCGGCGCTCGCCCTCGTTGCCCTCCAGGCGGACGAGAACACGGTCGTGCAGCAGCCGGATCGGCAGCCCGTGGTCGAGATCGGGATCGGCGGTCACCTCGGAAACGCTACAGCCTGCCGATGTGGGGGAGAACTCAGGGACGAATGGGCCGGGCCGAGAGGTTAGCGCCCGATACGGTAGGGAACATTGCGCCAGCCGAGGGGGTGTTTCGTGAGTCGGGTCGAGCGGGTGCGGGCTAATCTGCGCCGGGCGTACGAGGCGGGTCGCGAGACCGTGCGCGCACGCCGCGAGGAGGCACGCCGCGCCGCCGAGGCGGGCAACGGCTTCCGTGACCTTGAGCCGTCTCCCGCGCCGCCGCCGCCGGACACACACCCGACGACGGCGAGCCGCGACGACGGCGAGGTGCCGCGCTCCCTGCGCATCGCGTCGGCGTGGTCGTGGCGCCTGATCGTGCTCGGCATCGTGGTCTGGGCGCTGATCCAGGTCATCAGCCGCGTACACATCGTGATCATCCCGCTGGTGATCGCCCTGCTGCTCTCCGCGCTGCTGTCACCCGCCGTGAGCTGGCTGCTGCGCCTTGGGTTTCCCCGCTCGCTGGCCACCGCCGTGGTGCTCATCGGCGGCCTCGCCGCGGTCGCCGGCACGCTGACGCTTGTCATCACCGAGTTCATCGACGGCCTGCCGCAGCTGAGCGACAGCGCGACGCAAGGCATCCGGCAGATCCAGGACTGGCTGCAGACCGGGCCGCTACACCTCTCCGACAAGCAGATCGACAGCTACGTCGACACCGCGGAGAAGTGGCTCGACGACAACACCGAGTCGCTGACCAGCGCCGGCGTCTCCACGGCGACCACGCTCTTCGAGGTGCTCACCGGGATGTTCCTGGTGCTCTTCGCGACGTTCTTCTTCCTCCGCGACGGCGGGCGCATCTGGCGCTTCATGGTGCGCCTGCTGCCGCTGCGGGCCCGCTGGCAGGTCGACGACGCGGGCCGGGCAGGCTGGCTGACCCTGGTGGCCTACGTGCGGGCGACGGTCCTCGTGGCGTTCATCGACGCGGTGGGCGTCGGCGTAGCCGTGTGGATCCTCGGCGTCCCCTTCCCGCTGCCGCTGGCCGCGCTGGTCTTCCTCGGCGCGTTCATCCCGATCGTCGGTGCCACCCTGTCGGGCGCCGTCGCGGTGCTCATCGCACTCGTCGACCGAGGCTGGGTGAGCGCGCTGATCCTGCTCGGCGCGGTGATCGCGGTGCAGCAGCTAGAGGGCCACGTGCTCCAGCCACTCATCATGGGCCGCGCGGTGGCGATCCACCCGCTCGCCGTGATCGTGGCGATCGCCGCCGGTGTGGTGCTGGCCGGGATCGTGGGCGCGCTTGTAGCGGTGCCGCTGGTCGCCGTCCTCAACACGGCCATCCGCCGCCTGGGCAACCCCCGCCGCCCGGAGGTGCCCCCCGACGCCGTCGTGGTCAAAGCCACCCCGCCATAAGCCCGACCGCGCCTTCCAGCCCGGGTGGCCTCGGCCCCCGAAGGCCCAGATCTTCGAAGATTTGGGCTACCGCGATGTCCGCCGTGGTCCAGACCGCTGCTCCCGCGGCCTCACCCGTCCGCTGCTGGTCGCGGTTACCCCGTTCGGGCGCGCGCTGCGATCGGTCGGCATTTTGTCCACATTGTCTGCTGTCGGGGCGGCTTAGGGAAGATCGTCGCGGGCTTTGTCGCCCTGAGTGACCGCCACGATGGGGTCTGCGCCACCAGGGTTCAGATCTTGGAAAGTTGTGGCGCTATTGAGTCTTTTGCTTGGTTGGTGGTGGGGTGTTGGTCAAGTGCTGGTTTGGGTGGGTGGTTTGTGGTGGCGGAGGTATTTGTGGGCGTTGTAGGCGGTGGTGAGGGCGAGGATTTCGGTGTGTTG
>Ga0081539_10000255_pt1 | contig 123054 bp, 123 predicted proteins | sample TabmetS4T2R2_FD_71023 | JGI IMG/M metagenome (GOLD analysis project Ga0081539, IMG submission 71023) | Tabebuia heterophylla rhizosphere microbial communities from the University of Puerto Rico - S4T2R2 | ecosystem: Host-associated > Plants > Roots > Rhizosphere ... | reverse complement strand
CGGTTTCCGCCAATAGCTTGGTGATCGCCGCCGTCAGCGACGTCTTGCCATGGTCGACGTGACCGATCGTCCCGATGTTGCAATGCGGCTTGGTACGTTCAAACTTTGCTTTGGCCATTCGTCCACCTCTATCGCCGGCGCCCTTTTACGCGCGGCATTGAAAACCGCGGCTGGTTTACTCTCGAAAAACGCCTCTGTTCAAGCCAGAACTTCTGGGCCAATCTCGCGCTCACCATGCCGGCTGAGCCCCTTATTTAGGCATGGAAATAAAAAGAGCAATCGGGAGACATTCATGAACGCGCAAGTCGCCACCAGGCAAGTCAGCACCCCGCACACCCCGCCGCTTCCCGAAGCAAGACCCGAATCGCTGGGGCTGTCGCCAACCCGGCTGGTGCGGATGTCTGACGCGTTCAAGCGCGAGATCGACAAAGGCACGATTCCCGGAGTGACCGTGATGGTGGCGCGGCGCGGCCAGATCGGCTGGTTCGAGGCGCTGGGCAGGCAAAATCCGGCGCAGAGCGCGCCGATGAGCCGCGACAGCATCTTTCGCATTTACTCGATGACCAAGCCGATCGTCTCGATCGGAATCATGCAGCTGGTCGAGGACGGATACCTGGTGCTCAGCGAACCGCTGGCGAAATACATCCCCGAATTTGCCAATCAGAAAGTTGGTGTCGAGAACAACGGCAAGCTCGAGTTGGTCCCGCTGGCGCGGCCGATCACCATCCAGGACCTGCTGCGGCATACCTCCGGGCTGACCAACGACACCGCCGGCAACGGTCCGGTGCAGCGGATGTACCGGCAATCGCGGATTCGCGACCGCGGCATCAGCAACGCCGAGCACGCGGCCATCGTCGCCGGCATGCCGCTCATCTGCCAGCCGGGCACGGAATGGAATTACAGCCGCTCCACCGACATTCTGGGCCGCATCATCGAGATTATTTCCGGCAAGTCGTTGAGCGCCTACCTGACCGAGCGAATCCTGGCGCCGCTGCAGATGACCGAGACCGCGTTTCATACGGCTAGGGAGAACGCGCATCGCCTGGCCGAGCCGTTCGCCAACGATCCGTGGACCAATGAGCCTGTCAAACTCATCAACATGATGGAAAAGCCGGTGTACGAATCCGGCGGCGGTGGGCTGATCTCGACCACGATGGATTATGCGCGGTTCTGCCAGATGCTGCTGAACGGCGGCACGCTCGACGGCAACCGTCTGATAGGCCGCAAGACCCTGCGGGCGATGGCGTCCAACCATCTCGACCCGAGCGTGAAGATTGGCGGCACGCTGCTGTCGCCCGGCCATGGTTTCGGGCTCGGTTTTGCCGTGCGCACCCATGAGGGGATGGCGCCGTTCGCAGGATCCGTCGGACAGTTCTTCTGGAGCGGCATGGCGGGCACGTTCTTCTGGATCGATCCTGCGGAAGAACTGTTCGCGGTGTTCATGTCGCAGGGACCGGGGCAGCGCGTGTATCTGCGCGACCAGGTGCGAAGTCTGGTGTATGCCGCGGTGGAGTAAGGGTTGCGGCGCAACGATCACGGTGTCGTCCCCGCGAACGCAGGGACCCATAACCACCAATGCTTATGCGTTCACACGGTTGCTTCCACACGCCACCGATACCTTCCGCATCACTGGCAGCGGGGGTCCCCGCGTTCGCGGGGAGGACATTGGAGATGATGGAGCAGCACCCATGTTGAAAATTTCTATTCGTGTATCGCTGCCTTTCCTCGCTACCGTCGCATGCATTTCTGTGGTCCTCGCCGACGGATCGTCGCTTCCTTACGGCGGCGGTGGGCCGATGGCGAAATTCGATGCGATCATCGGACAGTACAACGCCTCCGGCGAACTGTTTCGCATCGAAGGTCATTGCCAGTCGTCCTGCACCATGTTTCTCGCGATCAGAAACGTGTGCGTCGATCCGAATGCCAATTTGTTGTTTCATGCCGCGCTGTCGGCCCGCGAGCGGGATCATGCGCCCTATCCGGAAAGGAACGCGCATATGGCGAGCCATTACAATTCCAGTCTCCGCGCCTTTGTCCTCGCCAATCATTACATGGATTCGTTCACCTTCCATGCGATATCCGGCCGCGACATCATTCGTAAGTTCGGCTATCGGCAATGCTCTAGGAAATGAGCCTGGATCTCTCGAAGCGTGATGGATAGCCGGGCCTTCGCCTCGCCGAAGGGGCTTCGGCCCCGCAGGCGGATCCCGGCTACGCCAAGGCTTCGCCGGGCACTTCCGTGTCAGGCCGGCGAAGCTTTAGCGAAGACGGCAAGCCCGCGGATGACGAGTTGAATCTCAACTGATCGTAGCCCCGCCATCGATCACGATGCTCTGGCCGGTCATGAAATTCCCCGCCGCCGAGCCTAGAAACACCGCGGCTCCGGCGATCTCGTCGGGCGTGCCGATGCGCAGCAGCGGCGAGCGCGAGGTCGAGGCCTTGAGGTTTTCCGGATTGTCCCACAGCGCCTTGGCGAAATCGGTTTTGATAAGGCCGGGTGCGATGCAATTAACGCGGATGTTGTGCTTGCCGTATTCGCAGGCGAGATTGCGCGCCAGCTGCATGTCGGCGGCTTTCGAGATCGCATAGGCGCCGAGCACCGTCGAGCCCTTCAAGCCGCCGATCGAGGAGACGATGATGATCGCGCCGTCCTTGCGCTCGATCATCTGCGGCACCACCAGATTGGTCAGCCAGTTGTTGGCGACGATGTTGTTGTCCAGAATTTTCCGGAACTGGTCGTCGGAAATGCCGCCAAGCGAGCCGTAATAGGGATTCGACGCGGCGTTGCAGACCAGCACGTCGATCTTGCCGAAGGCGCGGTTGCTCTCGTTGACGAGGTTCTGCAGATTCTCCTTGCTGGAGATGTTGGCGGCGATCGCGACCGCGGTGCCCTTGCCGAACTTGTCGTTGATTTCCTTGGTCACCTGGTCGCAGACATCCTGCTTGCGCGAGGACACCACCACCTTGGCGCCGTGCTCGGCCATCCGCTCTGCGATGGCGCGGCCGATGCCGCGCGTCGAGCCGGTGATGACGGCGACTTTTCCGGTCATGTCGAACAAGGTCATGCGTGCCTCTCCCTCGTCATGCGCGGGCTTGACCCCGCGCATCCATCGCGCTTTCGAAAAGTCTTTTTGAAGAGGATGGATTGCCGGGTCAAGCCCGGCAATGACGGGGTGTCATTCACGCGAGCTTCGTGTCTGCCACCACTTCCGGTCCCGCGGGCTGATGCATCGCGGCATGCGAGGGGTCAGCGATCCAGGGCTGCTGGTTGACGAAAGGAATCCGCCAGCCGCTATGGCTTTCGCTGCCATGATGATCGAGCCGCGTGATCGAGCAATTATCGACGGTAAACATCAGGCCTTTTTCCGGCTGGTCGCCCAGCGCCACGCCGAGCGCGGCCCTGATGGTCCCGCCATGGGCGACCGCGATGATGTCCTTGCCGGCGTGCGCCGCGTTGATGCGTTCGATCGCGCGGCGCACCCGGTTGTACAGGTCCATGAAACTTTCGCCGTTCGGCGATGGCTGATCGATCGGCGCAAACCAGTGGCTGCCATGCGGCAGGCTGGCGATAAATGCCGCGCGATTCATGCCCTGCCAGTCGCCGAGATGCTGTTCGTTGAAGTCCGCCTCGTGCGACATCGCGTCCGGTTTTGGAAAACCGGCGGCCCAGATCGCACCTGCGGTCTGATGGGTCCGCTGCAGCTTGCTTGCGAACCACACCGCATTGCGCGGCAAGACCTTGCCGACTGCCTCGAATACGACGCTATCGCTGCAATCGCAGGGCATGTCCTTCTGTCCATAGATGTTGCCGCCGTCGCTGCGCACCGGGGCGTGGCGCACCCACCACCATCGCGTCGCGACCACGCCGTTCGGAACGACATGCTGCAGGGCGACCGGCCTGTCGGGATTGGACATCTCAAAAACCCTTTAATAGTGTTCATGCCGCTGTACGTGAGAGTGCGCGACGCCTCAAGTCGTTTCACCGTACGGCACGTGTTTGAATTCCGCATGGCGGCAAGCGCCGAAATCGCAACAGGGAGAAACGCATGGGCCGCCTGGAAGGCAAATCCGTCATCATCACCGGCGCCGGCAGCGGCATCGGCCGCGCCGCCTCGCTGCTGTTCACAAAAGAAGGCGCAAAACTGATCGCCGTCGACCGCAGCGAAAGTGTTGGAGAGACCGCAAAGCTTGTCAGCGACGCTGGCGGCACCGCCGAGGCCTTGCAGGCCGATGCCGGTTCGGAAAAGGACGTGAAAGCCTTCATCGACAGAGCGGTGTCCAAATACGGCAAGCTCGATGCGATCTGGGCCAATGCCGGCGTCAGCGGCGGGCTGGTGCCTCTGGCCGACCAGACGGTGGAGCACTGGCAGGAAATCTTGCGTATCAATCTGATCGGGCCGTTCCTCGCGATCAAATATGCGACGCCGCACATGATTGCGCAGAAATCCGGCTCGATCGTCTGCACGGCTTCGGTGGCAGGCCTGAAATCCGGCGCGTCAGGGCATCCCTACGCGGCCAGCAAGGCCGGCGTCATCAGCCTGGTGCAGACCACCGCCTATTCGCTGTCAGGCACCGGGGTGCGCATCAACGCGGTGTGTCCCGGCCTGATCGAAACCGGAATGACCAAACCGATCTTCGACAACGCGAAATCGCGCGGCACCGATCACAAGATCGGGCAGCTCAACCCCTTGAAGCGCGCCGGCCAACCGCATGAACTCGCGGCGATGGGCCTGTTCCTCGCCAGCGACGAGGCGTCCTATGTCAACGGCCAGGCGATCCCGGTCGATGGCGGGCTGACGGCCTCGATGCCATATGCGGGGAAACCGATCTGAGTTGAAGTCGCCGCACACCCGGTGTCGTCCCCGCGAAGGCGGGGGCTCGTAAGCACCGATGCTTATTATTTGACTTCCACAAGCCGCCGTCACCTTCCACACCACGACGACGGAGGCTACGGGTCCCCGCCTCGCCGGGACGACGGTGAGTGTGTGCGCCGCTGTGTCCTACCTCGCCCCGGCCTTTTGCGCGTACTCCCATGACGCCTGCGACAGCGGCACGGTGCGCTTCGCCGACTCCATGGCCTTGGCGCTGGCGGCGGTGCCGTCGCGGATGCGGCCGGCGATGCCTTGGGTGATGCCGGCCAGCCGAAACAGATTATAGGAGAAATACCAGTTGAGGTCGGGCACGGTCTCGCCGGTCACGTTGCAGTAGATCGCGGCCGCCTCGTCCATGCTCGGGATGTTCAGCGCGGCAAGATCGGCGTTGGCAAGGCCGGGCATGGTCCACTGCATCAGGAGATAAGTGAAATCCGCCATCGGATCGCCTAATGTCGACAGCTCCCAGTCCAGCACCGCCTGCACCCGCGGCTCGGTTGGGTGGAAGATCATGTTGTCGAGGCGATAGTCGCCGTGCACGATCGAAACGCGCTTCTGCTCCGGCACGGTGCGGGGCAGCCACTCGATCAGTTTTTCGACTTCGGGGATGTGCTGGGTTTCGGAGGCGCGGTACTGCTTGGTCCAGCGGTCGACCTGGCGCGCGAAATAATTGCCGGATTTGCCGAAGTCGCCGAGGCCGATTGCTTCCGGATCGTATTGATGCAATTTCGCCAGCGTCTCGATCTTGCTGGTGAAGATTTTTCGCCGCGCCTCGCCGGTCTGGCTCGGAAGCGAGGGATCCCAGAACACCCGGCCCTCTTCCATCGACATGATGTAGAAGGCGGCTCCAATCACGGTGTCGTCGGTGCACAGCGCATAAGCGCGGGCAACGGGAAACCCGTGCTTGCTCAGCGCCGCGATCACCTTGAATTCGCGGTCGACGGCGTGCGCCGACGGCAGCAGTTTTCCGAACGGTTTTCGCCGCAACACATAGGAACGGCCGGGGGTGTCGAGCCGATAGGTCGGATTGGATTGGCCGCCCTTGAACTGCAGGACGGTCAGCGGCCCCGCATATCCCTCGACGTGCTCGCGCATCCAGCCGTCGAGCCGCGCCTCGTCAAAGCGGTGCCGCTCCTCGACCGGCCTGGTGCCGGAAAATTCCTCGTCTTTCCTGACGCCCTCGGCCACCTGGCGGCTCCCTTGTTTCTTCTCCCTCTCCCCGCTTGCGGGGAGACGGTTGGGGTGAGGGGGACTCTCCATGCACTTGGACTCGCGGAGAGTCCCCCTCACCCGGACCACATCTGACGATGTGGTCCGACCTCTCCCCGCAAGCGGGCCGCAAGCGGGGAGAGGTGACCCGAATTCTATTCAACCCACTATACGCTAGTGCGTCGTCGGAGCGTTTGCATACTTCCGAAGTTCAAGTCTGGCAATGGCGCGATTATGCACCTCGTCCGGGCCGTCCGCGAGGCGCATGGTGCGCATCGAGGCGTAGTCGCGCGCAAGACCCGCGTCGTCGGAGACGCCGGCGGCGCCATAGGCCTGGATGGCGTTGTCGATGATCCGCAGCGCCATGTTGGGGCCGGAGACCTTGATCATGGCGATCTCGAGCTGGGCGGTCTTGTTGCCGACCTTGTCCATCATGTCGGCGGCTTTCAGGCACAACAGGCGATTCATCTCGATGTCGGTGCGGGCTTCCGCGATGCGCTGCTCCCAGATCGAATATTCGATGATCTTCTTGCCGAAGGCGGTCCGTGACGACAGCCGTCTTACCATTTTCTCCAGCGCCTCCTCGGCCTTGCCGATAGTGCGCATGCAGTGGTGGATGCGCCCGGGACCGAGACGGCCTTGCGCGATCTCAAAACCCCTGCCCTCGCCGAGCAGGATATTGCTGACGGGAACGCGGACGTTCTCCATCAGCACCTGGGCGTGGCCGTGCGGGGCGTCATCGAAGCCGAACACCGGCAGCAGTTTTTCCACCGTGATGCCCTTGGTGTCGAGCGGCACCAGCACCTGCGACTGCTGCTGGTGGCGCGGCGCCTTGGGGTCGGTCTTGCCCATCACGATGGCGATCTTGCAGCGGGGATCGCCGACGCCCGACGACCACCATTTGCGGCCGTTGATGACGTAGTGATCGCCATCGCGTTCGATGCGGGTTTCGATGTTGGTGGCGTCGGAGGAAGCCACCGCCGGTTCGGTCATCAAAAACGCGGAGCGGATTTCGCCGTCCATCAGCGGCCGCAGCCACTTCTTCTTGTGCTCCTTGGTGCCGTAACGCATCAGCACTTCCATATTGCCGGTATCGGGCGCGGAGCAGTTGAATACTTCCGAGGCCCAGCCGATATGGCCCATCGCTTCGGCCAGCGGCGCGTATTCAAGATTGGTCAATCCCGCGCCGCGGAATTCATCGTCCTCATGCGAGGACGGCGGCATGAACATGTTCCAGAGGCCTTCGGCGCGCGCCTTCTTCTTCAACTCCTCAACGATCGGGATCACCTTCCAGCGCTCGCCGGCCTCGTCCTGCTGCCGGTAGATCGGCACCGCGGGGCGCACGTGCTTCGTCATGAAGTTTTCGACGCGGCCGAGCCATTCCTTCTGGCGATCCGACATATTGAAGTCCATGGGACGTTTCCTCACCTCGTTTGAAAATCGTTTGGCAGCACTGTCTGCCCGCCGCCCCTCCTCCGCAAGCGACTTTTGCGCGCAGTTGTGTGGCTGCGAAGGCGGCGACGTGACATTTGGCGGAGTTTCGATGCGGCAGGCGCATTGACATTCCATCGTTCAAACCATAGTTTCATACAACTGTTTGAATTGCAACAGCCCGGTTTTGTGGCCGTTGCATGGGAGCCATGAGATGCCGTCGGACCGGACCCGAACCGCGATCCTCGAGGCGGCCGAGCGGCTTTACGCCGACCGCGGCTTTGCCGACGTGACGCTGCGCGACATCGTCGCCAGCGCGGACGTCAACCTCGCGGCGGTGAATTATCACTTCGGCAGCAAAGACGAGCTGATCGCAGAACTGTTCGTCACCCGCAGCCTCGCGCTGAACCGCGAACGGCTGAGCGAACTGCGCGCCGCCGAAGACCGCGGCGGCGGCCGCGCCGAAATCTCCGAGGTGTTGCGTGCGCTGGTCGGCCCCAGCCTGCGCGGCTGCCTCGGCCCGGATCGGCAACGTTCGGCGGCGGCACGCTTCATGATCCGCGCCTCGATCGAATCCGTGGCGCCGATCCGCAAGATCAAGAACCGCGAGATCGATCACTTGCGGCGCTTTGCGGCGGCGATGAAGCGCTCGCTGCCAGGCCGCGATGAAGTCGAGCTCTACTGGGGCCTGCACTTTGCGCTCGCGATGGCGCACCAGACCATCCGCGACAGCGAACGGCTCACAAAGCTGTCGGAAGGGAAGTGCGATCTGGACGATGTGGAAGGCGTGATCGAGCGGGTGGTGAAGGCGGCGGTGATGGGGGCGATGGGGGGCGAGGCGGAGGTTTCGGTTGTCGCAAAGCGGGCGCGGTTTTTCTGAATTCTGCTGTATTGCCGCCCGCAACGGCAACAACCCGCAAGGCCGCCCCGGATGAGCACGCCACCAGGCTAGCTCATCCACCACAGAAGCCCCAATGCAAGGGGTAGCACGACGGCAGATATGATAAGGATCGCCCATGCGCGAACGGTATCGACAATCCATGCGCCCAGCCGTTGCGACCGGGGAGCATACCGAAGAACGAGGGGCCCGATCTCGTTTTCGTGGGCGGCGGCATGGACGAGGTCCAGAAATGCTTTGAAGCCCGGGTGAGGCCGGTTGTCACAATATCTCTGCCACGCTTCCGGATAGGAAAAGCCTGCGATCGCGAAGTTGGTGCCGGTATGATCGATACGCCGCCATCGCATCCACTCCACAAACGCCTCGTGGTCGAGAAAACCTTTCCGATAGGCAAAGAACTCGTCGAACATCAGGCCGAAAAATTGTCGGTAAAGCTCGCGGACTTCCTTTTCCAGTAGCGCGGTCTGCAAGGTGGCCTTCCTGAGCGAGTCCTCGACCTTCATCTCCAATTGATGCTTGGCCAACAGGATATTGTGGAAGCGCTCGGTGAACCTCAGAAAGAACTCGGTCTGCTTCATGGCCGTGTTTAACCGCCACGTCACCAGAAAGGCCACGACGGCGCCGGTCACAGCCACGATAATCGCCCCGAGCAAGGGAAACAGCTCCTTCCATTGGCCGAAGGAGTTCAACAGTCCACACGCGAGCCCGGTCGCGCAGGTGCTACTCGGCATCAGCCCTCCATCGGGTAAAATTCATTCCGGTAATGCCGCATACTAACGCGGTCGCCGCCCGCTTGAAATACGGCGGGACAAGTGTTCTCAAAGCTTGTTTGGATATCGGGCACCCTGTGCGCCCGCTCAATTGCCCGCCTCGAACGCCTCGTAAACCAGTTTCCTGAACGCCGGCGTAATGCGGCCGCGTTCGTTCTGGGTCTGCTCCATCAGGATGTAGACCATGTCGAGTTTTGGATCGACCCCGAAATAGGTCCCGCTTCCGCTGTCCCATTTGAGTTCCCCGATCGAGCCCGGCGGCGGCGGTCTGGCAATACCCGGTTCGACGCGCACCGCAAAGCCGTAACCGTAGCCAAAACCGTCGCCCGGAAAGTAGTAATAGTCCCGCGCAACACCGGAGCCGGGCCCGATCTGGTCTGATGTCATGTCCTTGAATGCCTGCGCGCTGAGGTAGCGTTTGCCGTCGAGCTCTCCGCCATTGAGGATCATCTGCGCAAAGCGTGCGTAGTCTGATGGCGTCGAGACCAGTCCGCCGCCGCCGGATTGCCATTCCGGATGCGCGCGACGCTCCATTTCCGCGAGCTTCAGGATCGCATCGCCGGGCAGCGGCTCCGCCATCCGCGCATGTTCGTCGGCGCTCTCGAGAACGTATTTGGTGCTGGTCATGCCGAGCGGATCGAAGATGTGCTGCTTTTCGAATTGATAAAGCGTCTGCCCGGATACGATCTCGATGATGCGGCCGATCACGTCGGTCGAATGACCGTAACGCCAGAGCGTGCCCGGCTGCCGCGCCAGCGGCAATTGGGCAATCCGATCGGCGAATATCCTGTTGTCATATTTCCCATCGAACAGGCCCGACTCCAGGTATGCCTTGTCGATCAGCTTGCTGCCGATATAGTCGTAGGTGATTCCCGAGGTATGCCGCAGCAGGTCGGCAATGGTCACCGGCCGGTCCGCCGGCACGAGTTCCAGAATCGGCGTGCCGTCCGCGGCGAGCGCGCTGACGCCGACCTTCACCTCGGCAAAATCGGGAATGAATTTGGCGGCCGGATCGGAGAGCTTGAGCTTGCCGGCATCGATCAGCATCATCGCCGCCACGCTGGTGATGGGTTTCGTCATCGAGTGAAGTGCAAAAATCGTGTCGGGCGTCATCGCAAGGTTTGTCGCCACGTCGCGGACGCCGAAGCACCGCAAGTACACCGGCTTGCCATGTTGCTGGATCAATACCACGGCGCCCGGCAATTTCCCCGTGGCAATCTCGTTATTAAAAAATTCGGTGATGCGCGCGAGCTTTTCCTGCGAAGGAGCCTGAGCGGCGACAGCCCCGCCCTGGCCCGCCGCGTCGCCGCAGATCAGGATCGAAGCGACTGTCAGCATCGTCCGGGCGGGCCGCGACGTTACGGCAAAGCCGGATTTCCTGTCGGCAAACATCGCCATGATCATGGCTCGCGTGGGTCGCCGGGGCGCAAGCTTGGCTTGATGAAATTGTCTGGAGCGGGTGAAGGGAATCGAACCCTCGTATTCAGCTTGGAAGGCTGCTGCTCTACCATTGAGCTACACCCGCGCTTACGGGATCACCTAACACGCCCGCCTGCTTGTCTCAACCGCGACGAATTGTCTGTCTCGCCCATGGGCAGGACGCGTTCGTGTATTATCCATCCCTCTTAACAAAACCCGGTTCCGTGCCTATAATAACGTTTCCACCAACAACGAAAGGAGGTGATCCAGTGTCTTATTCCAAGCGCTGTCACCTCGCTGGGATCGCCCGCTAAGCTTTTTTCAGGCTTGGCAACGGGCGTCTCAGCGCCTGGACCAGCGAGATAAAGAAACGGGCGCGGCGGGAGCAATCCCGCCGCGCCTTTCGTTTCAGTTTGCACGGGCCTCAGGCGTTACTGTTGGCCCAGCGCAGGAGTGGCGGCGCCAGCGGCCGACGGCGCGGCTCCCGGGGCACCGTTGCCGAAGATGCGGCTGTTTCCGAATGACGTGGTCGCGCCGGTGATCGCGGTGGCGTTGAACGCGATATCGCTGTTGGTAAAGCCGACCGCACCGCCGCTGGCCGAGATGCCGGTTGTGTTGTAGCTGACCAAGCTGCTGTCCAGCATCAGCTGCCCGCCGGAGTCGACTTCGACGCCTGCCGTCGAGTTGTTGGAGAACACCGAACGCGCGATCGTCGCGGTATTGGTCTTGGCAAGCGCAATACCATAGGCGTTCTTGTTCGACTGCACATTGTCGAGCACGAGGGTGTTCGACTGGGCTCCCGCGCCGATGCCGGTGCCGGCATTGTTGGCGACCACGGTGTTTTTGATGCTGAGCATGCTGCCCATGGCTTCGGTGCGCTTGTCGGAGATGCCGTCCTTCATGTTTCCGGTGACCTCCAGATCCTCCAGGATGACCGCCGAGGCCGCCAGGATGGAGATGCCGGTATTGCCGGAACCGGCCCCCGAAATATCGATGTTGCGCAGACGCACGGTCCGCCACGGATCCTTCGGATCGACGCCGACATTGATGATCACGCCGGTGGTGGTGCCGGGTTGATCCTGCGGTGAGGCGTTCAGAATCGATGCGAACACGTCGTGACAGTCGATGGTGATGGATTTCGTGATGGTCACGGTGCCATAGGCGCCGCTGTCGATGCAGTTGATGATGCCGGCGGTGGCGGTCTTGGAGATTGCGCCGGCGAAAGTCTTGCAGGGCGCCGTGCGGCTGCACGGATCGGCATCGTTGCCGACGCCCGACACCCAGGTACGGGTTGCCTGGGCGTGAGCGGGAGCCGAAAGCGCGAACAGCGCGGATGCGACCGTGATGGCGGCGCCGAATGATTTGAACTTTTGCATGTATCACCTTTATCCAATGAGAGATGGTTGAAAATAAATCCGTGGCCCCGGCGGGGACGCGGCAGAAAGCTAAACGCGGTGCGACGTAACAAATGCCGATGCGAGATGCTCGATTGCTGTGGTTGTCTCCATTGAAATCACAAACATTGACTGCTGGCCGGGTTTCTCCGTCCGGGTGCCGCCGCAATAGCTGCGGGTTGCATCTCAGTCGCAGCGACCGTCCGGTGCGTTCAAGGCAAAAAACGACAATCGTGTTTCAGGAATGTTTCGTGTGCGACATAATTGGAAGTGCGACCGGGACGACGCTCTGAACTGCGGCTTCGAGGCGCCGGGTCGTCGGCGAATCCGGACGAGCAGCCGAGGCGCGGCGATTCGGTGCAGACAGACCCTGCACGCATGAACCGGCGCAGACGCTGATATCGTTAGACGGTGAGCGTCACGACGGAAGAAAGCTTGACGATCGAACCGGCCGCAGGAGATTGTGCGGTCACGGCGCGGTTTGCCGGCGTTGCGACAGGGGCTCCCGCGCTATCGGCGAAAGCGGCATCCAGGCCCAACTCCCGCAGCGTCGTTGCCGCCTGGCCGGCCGGCAGTCCGACCAGACCAGGGGTTTGGCGGATCTGTTCATTGGGCGGTACGGGTACGATATCGAAGGTTACTTCCGCGCTCGCGCTGCCAGTAAAGCCATACTTGTTGGCGATGTTGGGGTTCATCGGAGCGGCCATCACCCTCAGCTGCGAACCGCTCGACGTCGTCTCGGAAAACATCGACAGCGCGACCGACATCTTTCCGCTTGCGCGGGGGATGGCATAGAAGGTCGGCTGATAGCCGATCGACTTCAGCATCTGCAGCCCCTCGTCGCCGCTGGTCGAGTAGATGTCGAGCGTCGCCTTGATCGACGCGTCGTCGAGGGCGGCTTGCGCCGTCGCGACGCCGTGCCCGACCGAAGCGATCATGTCGCCGATCGGAATCGAGAAAATCTCCGAGAGGAATTTCGTTGCATCGTTAGCCATTTTGGTTGCCCTTCTCGGCGCCGTAGATCACCAGGACGGTTTCTCCTTTGGCGACCAGAGCGCCTGCCTTCGGGATTTGACGAAGCGCGCGTCCATGCTTTTCCGGTTGATTTGTCACGGTCTCGACCGCCTTTTCCGCTTTCAGGGAAAGACTCGCTAGCACCCGTATCGCGGCGGTTTCCGTCAGTCCCAGCACATCCGGAACCGTCATGGCATCTTGGCTCGGCGCGATCGCCTCATCGGGTATCAGTTCGATATTCACTTCGCTCAAGGCGGGATTGTCTGCGGTGTGAGCTGCGTCGGGCAAGAACATCTTCCCGCCGCCCGCGCCGACGAAAGTCTTGAGCGTGAAACTGGTCCTGCCGATCCGATAGGGAATATTGTCGGTTGCCAGCTGCCGCGTTGCGTCGCCGAGACTTTTGGCCAGACTCTTGAACACCGTTTCGGAGGGGACTTCGCTCTGCTGCTGGGCACGAAGCAGCTCGAGCCTTTGCGTGGCGGCAACTGCCGTCGCCTTTTCGGCGACGAGCTCGGTCCTGAGACCCTCGACAAAGCCCGCTTGATCCGAGGTTTGGCGGCGCAGGCCCTCCAGCTGGGCGGCCAGCAGCCGGCGCTCCTCTGTGAGAGAGTTCGCGCGGTCTCCCAGCGTATCCCGCTCGCGCTCTGCCGCGGCTGCTCTCTTCTCGATTTCGGCCCTGGCTCGACCGCACGCATCGAGGGCCGCGGCGCTATCCTTCATCTGCTGCTCAAGCGCTCGCACGCGCTCGCCGCAACTCGCAAGATCCGCTTCCGCTTTTTGCCGGGCCTCCACCGCTTGCCGCAACTCGGTCGCCGTAGCGCTCAGTTGGCTCCGCAAGGTTTCGATCTGGGCAAGCGCCGCCTGCCGCTCGCTGGCGCAGGTCTCCAGCTGTTTGGTGAGGCGATCGCGCTGCTCCGCACCGGCCGCGAGGTCCCGGCTCGAAGCGGCGAGCTTCTCTTTCAGCCCGCTATTGTCCTGGGTCAGGCTCGTGCGTTCGGCTTGGCACTGCGCCAGCGAACGTTCAAGCGCGGCCTTGGCGGCTTCCAGCTTGCCGATCTGATCCCGCATGCGGTCGCGGTCCGTCGCGGCGCCGGTGGCCTCATCGGGATTCGCGTAGAACCGCCGCTGCGCGGCGGCAAGTTTTGCGTCGTCGCTTGCGAGCGACAGGCCCGAGCAGAACACGCCATCCTTGCCGTGCGCCGTGTAAAAGCCGCGCTCCTTCCCCAGAAACAGCACCGTTCCGAAATCCACCTCGAACCTGTCCGCGTTGCCCGACATCGAGGTGCCGGCAAGAATGACGGGAGCCGCGCCGCCTTCCGGCGCCCCGGACGGCGAGACCAGCCGAAAGAACGCGTTGGCGCTGAACAGCTCGACAAACCCGGCTTGCGCCAGCGTGAAGGAGATCTCGTGGCGACCGCCGCTGCGATTGATTTTCGGAGAAATTCGAATGGCCTTGAGAATGTCTTCGAGCCCGCGCCAGGCTCTTGCCCGCAGGTCGAAGGCTTCGAGCCCAAGGTTGATGTCCTTCGGCTGACCCTCGAGATCGAGGACGATGGCGCGGACGATAACATCCATGAAGCTAGCCCGTATCCGTGATGAGGATCGAGGCGCGGACCGGCCCGAGGTTGGCGACCACCAACAGCTTGGTGATCCCCGCCGGAACAGCGGCGAGGTCCACAACCGTGACCGCGACACCGGAGTCGTCGGTAACCACGGTGCCGCTCTGGAATATCGAGGTGTTGTTGAGGAGGACCGGATTCGATAGCTCGTTTAGCGCTGCCGTGGAAACCGCGTCCGCATTGAACTCGACTGTCGCACCGCGCACAGGTCCGCCCGCGGCATAGCTCGATGCAACCCTGACAGTCCGTTTGCCGGTGCCCGAGCTGTCCTTGGCGGACGTGATGGTCAATGCGATCTGCGGCATCCCCTCATTGGGAGGAACCGCGACGAACCGGCCGGAAATCGTACTGTAGACTTCGTTGGTCGTTGAGCTGCTCGATTTCGACGGATTGGCAAGGGCAAAATTGATTGGCGCCCCCCTGACCATCGCAAAATTACGGACGCTGCTGACCTGCCTTGCCTGGACCACCCCGGCGGCGGCCGATGAAGCTGCAGGCGTGACCGCGCCTGTGTCCGTGGTTTTCGTCTCGACCGCATTGATCTTCAGCGTGAAGTCAAGGTGAGGCAGATAGTATTGTGGCCTCGGACGGCCGTATTCATCGAACGGCTCCAGCTGGTTGAGCCTGTCCTGCGCGTCCCGTATCCCCTGCGCCAGGGAGACCAGGATGTCCTCGATCGTCCCGGCCACGAAACTGCCCGGAGCACTCATTTTTTCGGCCTCCCCTTCCCTCAACTGCGAAAGTCATCGCCTCCGGACTTCCGGCGCGTCAGTCCGCGCTGCTGCCGCTGTTCGTGACGCCGATCCTCTTCTCGTCGAGCTGTCAGGCGTTCGAGCGCCTGTTTGCGACGCTGATCGAGATCTTGCGCGCGCTCCATCGGGGTTTTCTGCGTCTTCTGAGCATCTTTCTTTCTGTCTTTGTCGTCCGACCACAGCTCGCGCGCTCTGTCGCGCAACGCGGTCAATTGATCGATAGAAGCTGCATCGACACTCAATTTGCGTCGGTTGGAATCCTGAAACGTCTTGAACTGCCGCAGTTTTTCTCGCGCGCTGTCGCGCTTGGCCTGCCAGGTTTCCTGGCGATCCCGCGCCCGGCGCAGCGGCGCCTCAACCTTGTCCGCGAGTGGGAGCACCCTGTCGAGGCCGCTTCGTAACTTTCCGAGCCCTCCGATGTGCTCTGCCCCGGCATCATCGAGTACTTCATCAAACCGCTGCAGCGATTGGTCCAGCTGATGCAGGCCGTCGACGACGCGCTCGGCCCGGCCAAGCGCCGAGTCCGTCACGCGCTCCACCCTGCGTGCGGTCCGGTTTGCCCGCTCGAGCTTGTCGCGGACACGTTGCTGGCGACGGTCGAGCGCATCCAAACGGCCCCGCGGGCGCTCGCGCAACGCGGACAACTCCTGCTCGCGGTCGCGCCTGCGCGCGGCCCTGTTCTCCGCCAGCGCCTGCTCCCGTGCACGCGCCAGGCGTTGGTCCAGCGCGTGTTGTGGATTCGACACTTCCGGCGTCCCCGCGCGGGACCGATCCTGCGCACTGGAGAGGCGGCGGTCACTCCCAGTCGGCCGGTCCGCGCCATGCTCCGACTCCGGCGGCTCCACCGCCCGGCTTGTTTCGCGCGCCGTCCCGCGGCGCCGGTCCAACGAATGCTCTTGCCCGGCATCCTGCACTGCCTGTGCGCGCACCTTGTCCAACGCGCGGGCAAGCTGGCGCTCGCGTGAAGCCGTCCAGTCCTCGCTTTGCTGCGTCGCCGACGCAGCGCGGTTGGCAGGCTGACTTTCGCGGGCGCGGCTGGCGCGCCGATCGAGCGCATGTTCCTGCTCGACACGTCCCACAATCAGCCTTCGGGCCCGGCGTTCCGGCTGCTCCTCGGACGCCGCCTCGTTTCGCAATTCCTCGCGCGCGCGCTCGATACGCGCGTCCAGTGCGCGGATTTGTTCTGCCCGTTCCGATCGAGCCGATTGTGCTTGTTTCAGTGCGTCATAAAGCTGACGGTCACGCTGGTCGGTCCAATCCGGATGCGGTCCATCCACCGGAGCATTCTGGCGTCGCGCTTCGAGAATGCGTCGCACCGCGGCGGAGCGGGATTCATCACGAGATTCGGCCCAGCGTGCGTCGCGGGCGCGGCGTTCGTCCAATGGCTCGACTGGAAAACGCACATTGTCATGGCGCGCCGCGAAATTGCCGTGCGAACCGGCGGCGATTTCGTTCATCTTGCGCTCGAGCCGTTCGCGTTCCTGCAGCAGGCGCCTCAGCTCCGGATTGGTCGCGGCGGCATCGAGCAGCGCGGCTGCCGCCGGCGCAGCAGCGGCGGCTGTGCCGGACGGCTGCGCCGCGGTTCTCGCCTGGATGTCCCGGGCAACGTCCTTCCAGGATTTCAACGTCATGTCAGGCCACCTGGTCTTGCGGGCGGCGTTGCGCCAGCATCGCCGCCACGCGCGCCTCAAGCAAATTCGGCGCCGGCACCGAGACGAGCTTGCTGCGAATGCGGGAGCTGCTTTCGCACGCGTACTGATAGCGGCTGGCATATTGGCCGTTGACCGCCGAGAGCTTGATACTGCGCAACCCCAGCTTCACGCTCACCGATGGCGTGCCGACCGGACCGGAGCGCGCTTCCTCCAGCGAGACGCTCACCGCCACCTTGAGCTCGAACACCGCCTCGATGAACCGGTAGAAGCTTGGCGTAAAACCCAGCTCCAGGAGATTGTAGCTGCGCCCGCTGGGGAAACGCACCGGTTCAACCGGTGCTGTTTCGCCCTTGCCGCTCGCGTCCGCGGACATCGAAACTTCCCTAGGGTCGAGTCCGGCTATCGCTCTTGCCAGTCTCAGCCCGACGGTGTCGAGCTGACGCTGGGCATGGGCGATGCCGGTGCCGAATCTCTCGATCACCGAACCCATGGCGCACCCATCGACGGGAACAGTGAGCACGACGGTCCGATTTAATTCGTGGGCGCCGGGATCGGCGTAGGTGGCGTTACCGGCAGATTATGTTGCCGATCGAGCTCCATCAAAGCGCGTATCCGCTCCTCCAGGATTGCCGGAGTAGGAACCGGCGCGAGCTTGGTACGGAGCAGACTGCTGCCTTCGGCGCTATAGGAGTATTTGCTCGAATAGGTCGCATTCACCTGCGAGGTCGAAACGTTTCGCGTTCTGTTCAAGGTCCCTCTCAGGAACGGAATGCCGCGGAACGCCGTAGAGCCCTGCACGGAGCGCTCCGTGTTGGTGGTCGATGTCGTGGAAGAGGTTTCCTGCGTGATTTTTATGGCGATCTTCACCTCGATGATGGTGTCGATAAAACTGTAGAACACCGGCGCGAATCCGAGTTCCAGCAGCGAGACCCGCGTCGGGACCGCGATATTTGTGGTATCTGGTGCGCCGGTAGGCACGCTGCCGATCGCGTTGTCAAGTACGGGATCCTTGTTGTTCTGTCCATTGGCGGTCTGTTGATCCTTGGCCGCCTTAAGGGTCATCCATTCGTGACCGAAGAAGACCCGGCTGTCCTCGAATTTCGTATTGCCGCTGTCATCCACGATGGTTTTCAATCCGCCCATCATTTCCGCGGTTTCGATGGAGGCTTGGTCCAGCTTGACTTGCGCTTCCGCGATGGCGAAAGCCATCGACCGGATCATCTCCCCCATCGGAACGTTCAATAGTTCCTGACCGATACTCATGACATGCTCCTCCCGTTGTTATTTGGCGTTTATGCTATGGTGTTCTGTCGATTTCCGTCTGGTATTCGCGACGCAGAATATCGCGCAGGACCTCCGGCGGCGGCAGCGATACGAGCCGCGCGGCGATCGAGCTCGATCCTTCGGCGCTCATGGAGAACTTGCGCGAGTAGGACGCCTCCACGCTGGCGGTGACGATGCCGACATTGACTCCCACCGAGAGCTTGCCCTCGAAGGCGGTGGACTGAGTCATGGAGAAGGCGAGCTTGGCTTCGACCGTCGCCTCAGTGAAGGCGTAGAAGGTTGGCATGAAACCCAGCGTGATCAGGTTATAGCTGTTGCCCGCGATATCGACCTCGGAGGACGCCATCTGCGTCGCGATGGCGATCGAGTTACGGTCCAGGGCGGATTGCGCGTTCGCCACTGCGACGCCGAGCTGTTCGATCAGCGCGGGCAACGGCGCGTTGGTCAGCATGGTGGTGAGGGATCCGGCTACATCCTTCGCCATCGGCCTACCCCTTCAGCTTTTCGTTGACGAATTTCAGAAATTCCGGCGGCGGGGGAATACTGACCATCTCCGCGGCAATCGACATGTTGCCGCTCATCGACAGGTCGAAAGAGCGCGCGTAACGTGCATCGAGCGCGAATCCTATCGCCGAGGCGCGGTTGACCTCCTTCGAGGTAACCTGTGTGGTGGTCGAACTGCTCGACGACTCGACCTTCTGGTCGAAATTCGTCGTCTCGTCCTGGGTGAAGCCGGATTCATCCTTGGCATAGACCGTGACGTTGGCGACCGTGGTGGAGCTCCCGGTCTTGTTGGTCAGATAGACGAGTTCGCCGACCTCCGACGCCTCCACCGCGCTGCTGGCCGCGCTGTTGATTGCAGTCGCGAGCGCGCCAGCGCTGGTCGCCGTGCTCACGGTCGTCGTGCCATCCTGCACGCTGGAGGCGGCCGGATAGCTGCCTTGCAAGAGGATATCGCCGGGAGAGGCCGGCGGATGCGCGTTCAGATAGGCCGCAAGGGCGCCGCTGGTCGTTTCTTCAAGATAGACGTAGCTGGCGGAGAGGCTCATGCTCACCGTCACATTGCGAAGTGCCGGGTCCGCCACATTGTCAGTCGCACCCTGTTCGCCGGTGCCGGAAACCGTTCCGATCGCGGCGGCCGGTACCTGGTTGGCGAGCAAGACGTCCCTGACCGCTTCGGCCCGCAGCGCGGAGAGGCGCAGGTTGTATGCGGTGGGACCGATCCCGTCGGTATGTCCGGTAATCGAAATGCCGCTCAGGTTCGCCGCCTTGATGATGGCCGCGAGAGCGCGCAGGCGTTGGGCGTAGTCGGCACTTATCCCGTAGGAGTCGTTATCGAAACGGACCTCGCTTAGTTGAGAGGTGGTACCGCTGGAAAGGATGAAGCTTTTGACCGTCGGATCGGCGACGACCGAGGCCGGATTGATCCGCACCACCGCCCACCGCAGGCCGGCGGCCGGCGGCACGACGAACAACGCCGCCTGACTGTTGTATTGGGCAAGACTGCTGGCGGATGCGCTGAAGTTCGAAGCAGCGGTTACGCTCGCGCGTTCGGCCAAGGCGAAATAATCGCCCGTGGCGGTATTTTGCTCCGAATAAGAATGGATCGCCTTCATGGCGGAGACGTTCTGGGTGGCTTTCACCTTGCTCGTTTTGGAAAGCACGATTTCGTCAGCAAAGGTCCTGATGACTTTCGTCCCCGTGAGGACCTTCTTTGTCGTCGTCGAGCTGGATCCGCCGCCAACCGAGACGCCCGCCTCCAATTGTTGCCGTACCTGGAGCGACATGCTGATCGAGCAGCTCAGCGTCGCGGAGCGAAAATGGTAGAATGCCGGTAACAGGCCGAGCTGGATCAGGGATTGTCCCCCTACTCCGTCCAGCGGCTTGACGAACTCGCCAATCTGGCTGAGCGAATTGCCGTCCAGCGCCCGTTGCGCATCGGCGATGCCGAGCCCCATGGCGCCGATATAGGTCGCGAGTTCGGCCTCGGCCAGCACATCACCCGGCTTCAGTTGGTCCAATCGCTCTGCCATGTCCTGCCCCTCAAATGCATTCTTCTAAAATGGAGCTAGATCGCCTGAACGCTGACTGCCTCCCTCGGCAATTCGACGGCGATACGCGCATCGACGAGGTCTTTTCTGACGATGAAATATCTGTGGCGCTGCTGAGCGCTGCGAAGCTGCGGCGCGCCGACATTCAAACCGCGGCGCATCCAGCCGAGCACTTCCTCGGACAGCGGCAAAGCCCCCTTGCCCGCGATTTCGATCGCGCTGGCGAACAGCGCCCTGGCTTCATCGGCATTGCCGGTCTGCAGGCGCGAGGCGGCGAGGCGTTCGAGATTGGCGCCGCGTTGCCGGCCCACGACCGGGTCCGGAATCTCTATTCCGGCGTAATGGTCCTCGGCGCGGATACAGTAGTCGGCGACGAGTTCGTGGGCCCCCGAAAGCTCAAGGCTTTCCATGATGCATTGGGTGCAGTGATGAAAGAAAATCTCGTTGAAGGAGCACGACAGGGCGATGCGAAGGGCCTCGCGATAATGCCGAAGCGCCTGCTCATGCCTGCCGTCCAGGGCCAGAAGTTTTCCCTGTTCGGCAATCCCGAGACAAAGCGCCTCTTTGGATCGAGCCACGCCCCTAAGACTCCTGCAATTCGACTTCGTAATCGGCCGCCTCAAGTCGCTGCTTTAGCCGGCGGGCCTGCAAATCATAAAGTAAATCTGGCCAAACGAATGGGTAACTGTGCAACTCGTGGTTTTGGTTGTCAATCCTGCTTTTCCGAAACGGATCAAGCAACGGACTTACCGGCCCGCTAATAATGGTCAGCTTCACTGTCCGAAGCGTGGTCAGCACCGCGCGCACGGCGAGCCTGCCGTCCGCATACCTCCGCAATTTTTCTTGAAGCGCGGCATTGCTCACGCACTCCTCGACGACCAGCGGCAAGTCGCCCAGCAGCTTCGGACAGACCTCGCGCGGAATGCCAGCGGTTAGCGACAGCGCATCGAGGCTGGCGTCGCTGCCGTCGCAACCGTCGAGAATGATATCCCACTGCTCAAAGGCCTGGTTGATGATGCGAAGCGAGCCGGTTGATTGGTGGCGCCGCCAGATTGCCGCCGACGCGTCATAGGGCAGGCCCCGGAGGATGACGGCCTGTGTGGAATCGTTGCAGGCTTCTCCCGATGCCCGCAGATCGCGAAGCACCGCTGAGCGAACCGCCGGATCCGCATTTAGCAGGAAAACATCGTACACCGACTGCTGCTTGTCGGCCGGGACAACGCTGGTGCCTAGCCCGTCGAGACGTTGGGCGAGCGCGTGGACGGTGGCTGCGGTGACATCGCCGAGCACGATACCGGGCGGGGTCTCCAGAAGGCGCTCGGCTTCCTCAGGCTGACACCCAAGAAACTCGGCAAGGCGCCCGCCTACCTTGCTAAACGCTTCGATATGCTGAAAGTGAACTGCAACGTCGAATAGTACCTGCGGAGCAGCGATATCCACCGGCTCCGGCTCCAGATCGACCACCAGCCCGGCCGCGTCCAGCACGTCGCGGATCTCGCAGCCGTCGGCGTGATGGAGACCCTCCATCAACACTGCAGGGGCCTGGTAGATGCGCTTGATGATCGCGGCCGCAGGCAGCGACAACACCGCGCCAATTTGTTGACACACCGCCGGCGAGGCCCGCCCGATCGACCTCACCACAATCGAATAGCCGCCTGCCCCCCTCACGCCTGTTACCTCCGCTAAACGTCCTACGCTGCCGCAACTACTCCCGAAGCATTGAAGGTGTCGTGTTTAGCACAGGTCGGTGACACCGACGCCTGCGGATCGCCGCAGCAAGACCCGGCGCCGCACCAGGTGTATCCCGCGCCGCTCTTGCCGGCGTAAGCGGCGGCGACATTGGAGAATTAGTCTTCAAAGCTGGCGGTGAACGAAACACCGTTCATCTCGGCCGAGCCGGCGAGGCGCCGGGAGCATCTGGACGTCCATGGCTTGCCGAGCCATGGCTCGCATGCCCGATGGGCTTCGGCTCGGAAGCCTTGGCTCGCTGCGCGCGCGAAGGCTGGTGGGGGAAGAAGGACTCGAACCTTCGAAGTCATAAGACGGCTGATTTACAGTCAGCTCCCTTTGCCACTCGGGACACTCCCCCGCTCAGCTTCATCCCGGCCTGTCCGCCAAACCGAAGCGGCGGTCGATCGTGCTTTGGATGACGCTGGAACCGGTTGCCAATGGCGGGCGTCCGGTCGGGCGCGTTTATGGGCGAATAGGGCCGGCAAAGTCAACCAATGACGGCGCCAAATTGGCGCCTGCTGCGCTGTGTGTTCCTCGGCCATAAATTGCCATTATCCGGAACCCGTGAGACAAGCGCGCCATGAGCGATCGCGATAAAAAACCGCGTTTTCAACGCGCGCCCGGTAAACGGCGCAACCAGACGCGCGACGGCCGGCCGGCCTGGCGTGATCGCGAGGTCGACGGTCCGGTCATTCTCTATGGCTGGCACACGGTGGCCGCCGCGCTCGGCAATCCGCAGCGCCACATCCGCAAATTGCTGCTGACCGAAAACGCCGCGCGGCGCCTAAGGGAAGAAAACATCGGCACCCGCATCACGCCGGAAATCGTCCGGCCCAATCTGATCGATCAGCGTCTCGGGCCCGACGCCGTGCATCAGGGCCTGCTCGCCGAAGCGGATCCGCTGCAGTCGCCCGACATCGCCGCGCTGCCGCTTGACGGCATCGTGCTGGTGCTCGACCAGGTCACCGATCCGCACAATGTCGGCGCGATCCTGCGTTCGGCGGCGGCGTTCGCAGTCAAGGCCATCGTCACCACGGCGCGTCACAGTCCGGAGGCAACCGGCGTGCTGGCGAAATCCGCCTCGGGCGCGCTGGAAATGGTGCCGCTCGTCACCGTGCAAAATCTCGCCCGCGCGCTGACCGAATTGAACGAGGTCGGCTTCATGACCGTCGGTCTCGACAGCGAAGGCAGCGAGGACCTCGGCGCGGTCGCGTTGCGGCAGCCGCTGGCGCTGGTGCTCGGCGCCGAAGGCAGGGGCCTGCGGCAATTGACGCGCGAGACCTGCAGCGTGGTGGCGCGGCTCGACCTGCCCGGCGAAATCAAGAGCCTCAACGTCTCCAACGCCGCGGTGCTGGCGCTCTATATCGGCGCGAGCCGGCTCGGCCTGATGGGCTGACAAGACAACGCCCGCTCGCTAGGGGTGCGAACGGGCGCCGAACTTTCTCAGACCATCGGCGGATCAGAAGCGGCGCATGCCGTAGCCGCGGCCGACGCCGTAGCCGCGTGCAACGCCGTACCCCCGTGCAACGCCATAGCGGTGACCGCCATAACCCATGCCGAAGCGGGCGCCGTAGCCGCGTCCGATGCCGACGCCGTAACCGCGTCCAATACCGTAACCGCGTCCGATGCCGTAACCGCCGTAGCGATAGCCGGATCGCACGCCGTAGCCGTAACCGACGCGGGCGCGCCACGGACGATAATACGGACGCGGTGCATAGCTCACCGCGGCACCCCCGTAGTATCCGTCGCCGCCGTAGCCGTAGCCGCCGCCGTAGCCCCAGCCGTATTGCGCGTTTTCCCGATAGGTCGGCATTGGCGCGAAGTTGCCCGGGCCGGTATAGGTCGGGCCCTGATTGACGTAGTAATATTGCGGGGAAAGCTCCGGCAGCGCTTCAACCGAAGCGCAACCGCCGCAGCCCCCGCCATAGCCATAGCCGCCGCCATAGCCGTAGCCGTAGCCGGCAACACTCGCAGCGTAGGCGGTACTGTAGCCGCCGTAGCCATAGCCGACGCCATAACCGCCGCAGGAACTCGCGAACAGACTGCCGCCGCATGGCGAGCCACACGAGCTGAAGAGGCCAAGGCCGCCACACGCCGATGCCGGCGCTGTGCTCACCGTCATCACGGCGGCTGCCGCGACTAATCCTGAAACCAATGTACGCATTTACTCTCTCCTGTCGACTGTTTTCTTGTTTGGGATAAGTGGCTTAGTGGCGAAACTTGCGGTGATTTCGAGGCCGGAAATCATGCGGCGGACCATTGCCGTCCTGCGGCGCGACGATTACCGGCGGCGGGTAATAGGGAACGTCGCTCTGCGCCGGCTGCTCGGCCGATTGTGCCGACCATGACTTGTGATAGCTCTGCGCCGGCTGCGGCAGCTTGCGGTTGGCGGGCGGCTGGATCTCGAGGCGTCCGTAGCCCGGCATGTGACCGGCGCTCGGATAATAGTGACCGACCAGGGGTCCGAGATCGACAACGCGGCCACCATAGACCGTAGGCTGGATGTGGACGTTCTTGGCCAAACCCCAGTCGCTTTCCACCACGGCAAAGGATGCATCGACGCCGTTGATGATGATGGGCACGCCCGCGCGGCCCGGAACGACGATGGAAAATCCGTCATTGGCCGAGGCCGGCGACAATGCCGGCAAGGCCGCGCCGATCAGAAGAAACACTACTCGTGCCGCACGCATGTAAGGGTCCCGGTTCGATTTCGGCACCCTAGTCGAACCCGCGCAGCCAAGGGTTAAGGCCGGCTCCCAAACTGCGGGTAAGCCTAACGCGTAAGGATTGGCGGGCCTGCAAATTGCGCCAACCGCGATATGAACTGTTAAGCGATTCGCTGCGGGACCTGCCGTAAGCGGCGAGCGGCCTCGAATCGAAAAAGCGGGACGGCAGCCAAGTTCGCGGACAGTGCTGGTGAAAAATCACGCCAAGAGTCGTTTGGCGGACAAGCGGGCCTTGCAGCGGTCGGGCTTGCAGCGGCAAAAATATGGATAAAACCCTCGGTTTTTCAGTTATTTAGGGGCTGCGTGATCGGAAGATCGAGCCGAAGGTGAGCGCAGCGTCCCGGACATTCGATTGCCCGCGAGTGTGACTTCTGGGAGACAGCGTTTTCGGGCGTTTCCTGTATTGTCCAGATGTCGCGCAATCAAAGCGCTGGGAATTCCTTTAGAAACTTGGGGTCTGACATGAAAAAAATTCTGACCGGTACGATCGCAGCGATCGCCGCCATAGCGGCCTCCGCGCCCGCCTTCGCCGCTGATATGGCTGCCCGCTACTCCAAGGCGCCCCCTCCGGCGCCCGTAGCCGTCTACAACTGGACCGGCTGCTACATCGGCGGCAACGTCGGTGGTGGTTGGTCCCGAATCCGCGAGACCAGCGTCACGGTCGCCGGCGTGCCTTTCGTGTCGGATTTCGGTAGAAGCGAAGCTACCGGAGTGATCGGCGGCGCGCAGATCGGCTGCGACTATCAGTTCGCGGGCAATTTTGTGATCGGCATCCAGGGCATGTTCGACTTCGCGGACCTGCGCAGCAACCACGTCATCCCGGCATTCCCGACCTTCTTCACGGAAAACCGGACCAAGGACGTGTTCACGGTGACCGGCCGCGTCGGTTACCTCTTTGCTCCGCAAGTGCTCGCCTACGTCAAGGGCGGCGGCGCATGGGCTCGCATCGACACCACTCACTTCGCGACCGTTCCCCCGCCCACGATCGTCTCGGAGTTCGCTACTGGCCAGGATCGCCAGGGCTGGACGGTCGGCGGCGGCCTCGAATGGATGTTCGCGCCCGGCTGGTCGGTGTTCGGTGAGTACAACTACATGGACTTCGGCACCAAGACCGTTGGCTTCACCACTGGTCCGCTGGCAGTCGGAATTCCGTCGGTCGTCTCGACCCGCCTGGAAATCCAGCAGGCTCTGGTCGGCGTGAACTACAAGTTCAACTGGGGTGGACCGGTTGTTGCGAAGTACTGATCTCTAGCTGACTTCTCTCCCTAAACTGGGCCGGCACTTGTGCCGGCCCTTTTGCTTTGGCCGTCATTTGGACCACGCGAAGTCGCGTTCCCGGGCGACAGTGGTCGAGGGTCACACGTGTTGACGGCACCCGACCTGCCGCCATAAACAGGCGGCCAACCCAGCCGGTTTAGCTCAGCGGTAGAGCAGCGGTTTTGTAAACCGAAGGTCGGGAGTTCAATCCTCTCAACCGGCACCAGAATTCAGCAACAACCGCGGTTCATACGCCTCGCGCATGCCGCAACAGGTCTCGATTCCCGCGATGGCGGCCGCAGTTATCCTGGTACATCCGTGATCGCCTACCGGCCGGAAATCGACGGGATGCGCGCTATCGCCGTTCTCGGCGTGCTGCTGTTTCATGCGGGATTCCCGGCGTTTTCGGGCGGCTATGCCGGGGTCGACGTTTTCTTTGTCATCAGCGGCTACCTGATCACCCGGATTATCCTTGCCGCAATCGACGACGGCCGGTTCTCTTTTGTGGGATTTTTCATCAACCGGGTGCGAAGGCTGTTTCCGGCGCTGCTTGCGACCGTGGGCATCTCCGTCATCTTGGGCGGGCTGCTGTTCTCCCCGCCCTATATGAAGAAACTGGCGGAGGCGGCAATCGTCTCCGTGCTCGGCCTTTCCAACATCTATTTCTGGAGCGAGGCGGGCTATTGGGACATCGACTCCGCGTTCAAGCCGCTGCTGCACATCTGGTCGTTGTCGCTGGAGGAGCAATTTTACCTGGTCTGGCCGCCGCTATTGCTGCTTGCGTCCCGCGCAAAAAACCGGCGCTTCGCGCGGATCGCGCTGGTGGCCGTGATCGGCATTGCAAGCCTGCAGTTCGCGGGACTGCTCAGCCTGCACCATCCCAGGGCGACATTCTTCTGGATGCCCTGGCGCGCCTTCGAGTTCATGATCGGCGCCGGCGTGATCTGGCTGGAGGCCGCCTTTAAGCCGCGCGGCCGGATATGGCCGGAGATCATGGCGTTGGGCGGGCTCGCGCTCATCCTGCTGGCGTTCGTCGCTTACGGCGATCATACCGCCTTCCCCTTTCCCGGCGCGCTCGTCCCCTGCCTCGGCACCGCCCTCCTGATCTGGACCGGCGGCTCCTGCCGCGCCGCAGCGCTGTGGACCAACCGGCCAATGCTGTTCACCGGCCGGATCTCTTATTCGCTTTACCTCGTGCACTGGCCGCTGATCATTTATTACAGCTACTGGCGCTTCGTTCCGCTCGGCGGCTTCGAGCGAATGGGTCTCCTGATCGGCTCATTTGCGCTTGCGCTGCCGCTGCACCGCTTCGTGGAGAATCGCTTCAAGCGATCGCACGCCCCGCGCTCCTCGGATCTCGTGTTCCTGCCGGTCAGCGCCGTGGCGGCGCTCTGCATCATTGCCATCGCGTTCAGCGCCAAGCTCGACGATGGGTGGCCGTGGCGAGTGCCGCGGCCGCAATACGACCCGGCCATCCTTGCAAAGCTGACGCCCTGGTGTGGCGATGGCGCCGGACTGTGCGGCCCGCCGGCCACCGTCGCGCTGATCGGCGACAGCCACGCCGATCAATATGCCGGAGCGGTTGCGGAATCGCTGAAGCAAGCCGGACGGCGCGGCGCGTTGTACAAGACGGTGAACGCATGCGCGCTGATGCAAGACAACTATGCCGTCGATTCGCTCGAGGATCGCTGGACCAGCAAATGCCGGTTCGGACAGCGCGAGTGGCGCGACCGGATCGAGGCGGAAGATCCGGCGCTGGTCATCCTCGCGAGTTTTTGGCTGTACGGCATCTCGCACAGCTACCCGGCCCGCTACGTCGATGACCAGTCGAGCGCGATGCCGGATCTCGCAGAGAGCCGCGCCCGCTTCGAGCGCAAGATCACAGAAAGCGTCGAGTGGCTGACGGCGCACAGACGAAAGGTCGTCATCATCGGGAGCACGGTTCTGGTCGATCGCTCGCCGGCAGATTGTTACGGACGGCCGAAGTTGCTGGGTTCGCTGGACTGCGAAAAACTCAACCTGGTGTCCGACCCCGAGGCGCAAGGTTATCTATCGGCTTTTTTCCGCAAGCTCGCCGCCGGCCGGCGCGACGTGCTTTATGTCGATGTCGCAGCCACGCTTTGCGACGGCACCCGATGCTCGCTTGCGGAAAACGGCACTTCGCTTTACCTCGACCGTCACCACTTGACGCCGTACGGCGCGATGCGGGTGCAACATCAAGCGTTCAAGCCACTGACCGATTTCGCGAGGGAAGCGGCGACTGAGGGACGATGACCGGGTTCCGGCAGACACGCGTTATCGCACATAAAACACAACGCCGGCGATGACAAGCATGGCCGTCACCGCCAGAATTTGCGCAAGCGCGCCCGAGGCTGCCTTTCTGGTGGCATCCTTCATCGCTGGTCTCCCTGGACCCTACGCATCCGAGCTGCAGGCATGAGTGGCCGCTACCCGTGAAGGCTTGACGGCTCATTGATCTTTACGCGGAACGCCCCACGACGATTATTCGCTTTTGTTGAGTCCCCACTCGGCGAATATCGACGCGCCGAGGATCGAATAGTAATGCGGCGAGAATTGGAAAGCATCGTGGCGACCTGAAATTCTGAAACCCGCTACGGTCGCTTCAACACGGCGGCGAGTTCATCGAGCAAGCCTGCGCGGTGGACGGTTGAAACCAACAACGCCGCTTCCGCGCAATGAATCAGAGCAAAATCGCTTTCGCATCATTTGACAAAGGTGCGACGGGACGCTTGACGGCGAATCGCGAAGCAGATTCTATTGGCCTCCTCACCACGGAGGGCTGCCGTGTCTCATCTACTGCATGAATTCATGACCGGGCAGACGCCCGAACCACTGGCCAGGTACGACCGGATGATCTGGCGGCTGCTGACGACGGCGGTGCCGATCATCCTCATCTGTGGGATCGCGAGCTGGTTTATCTAAGCCGCGTGGCTCACAGCCACGCGCAGGCCAGCAGCAGGTTGGCCGCGCAGGCCGCCAGCAGAACGACGGTGAGTGCGACCTGCACTTGCTCGCTGGATGTGTCGGAAACCGTTCTCATGGCCGAAAGCATCGGGCGATTCTACCAAAAGAGTCTCGCACGATATTTTTCGCTCGGTTTACACCTCGTTTACGACTCAGGCCCCCATGGAACCGGCCTCGGCCCGGCGGCGCCTGAAACCCAAACCCGGCTAGTGCGTTAGGTTATTTTGGCGGAGCGATCCGATGCCCTATGCGCTGTTCTGTAACGAGGCCAAGCTGAGCAAGGCCTATCCGACCGAGGCCGACGTCTGGAAGCTCGCCCAGCACAGCGGGCTGGTGGTCGACGTGGTGTCCGACGAGGAAAAGCCGCATCCGCGGCCGGTGCTGGACAACGATTACGAAATCAAGCCGTGCCGGGCGGATCCGCAGGAAAACCCGGAAAGGAACAAGGCCGAAGCCGAGCGCGACCGGCAGCTGGAGTTTCAGCTCGACTCCTGAGGCGAGGTGCCGCCAAAGACGGGGAATCATGGCTCTGACGGCGCGTTTCAGCGTTCGGCTCAGGCCTGTTTCACAACGGAAAATCGGAAGTTGCGGGTCGTCGGCGGAGGCGACAGAGCTAGGGCGTGGCCGCCGACAGGGTGGCCTGCTCCAGCCCGATGGTTACGCATGCCTTCTTGCGGTGCAGGCCCCGGATCGCGCCGGTGACCTTGAGCACCTTGCCCGCCGGACAGGCGGAATCCTGCACGAAAGCTATTTCGTACGGCGCCAGCACCAGCGGTTCGGATTTGAGGATGGTTTGAGCAAGGCACGGCAGGGCGGCCGTGCAGAATATCAGCCCCAACGCTACAGCACGCATGTTCGTGTTCCAGCCAGCAAAGCCACAATTGTCGATCCGGCTGCAGGTTCCAAGGCCCCGCGCAAAATTTTTTTGCGACCCACAAAAGCCCGCCTTCCCCCTCACGCAAAAGAAAGGCCGGCGCTAGGCCGGCCAGTCCGTAGAGAAGAAGTTGTGTCAGGGCGTCACGCGTTCAGTATTTCGCAACCACCGGGCCGCCCCAGCCGAAGCGGTAGTTGAGGCCGGCCTTGACGGTATGTTCATCATTGCGAAAGCGCAGACCGGCGATGTCGGCAGGACCGGTGGTGAAGGTCGTATTGCCGAAATTGTAGTACTGGTACTCCGCTTTAGCGGACCAGTTCGGGGTGAACATATATTCGAGCCCGGCGCCGACGGTATAACCGTCCTTGTGGTTGCTGGCCGTGGTGAAGGCCGCAGGAAGCCCGGCGTTGACCACGGCCAAATTGGCGTTGTCACGCCAGGCGTAACCGCCCTTGGCGTAAAGCAGCGCCGGGCCCCAGGCATAGCCGAACCGGCCGGTCACCGATCCCAGCTGGTTGTTGTTCGAGGTCACCAGGGTGCCGCCAGGGAACAGCACGCCGTTGCTGTTATTGGCAAGCCAGGAATATTGCGCCTCGGCGCCCAAAACCCAGTTGCCCGCAAACTGATAGTCGAAGCCGCCCTGCACGCCGCCGAGGAAGCGGGCGTCGTTGCCCAGCAGGCTGTTGTCGCCGGCAAAGGCGCCACCGAGATGGCCGCCGATATAGAAGCCGGTCCAGTTGTAGACCACCTGCGGCGCCGTATAGGCCGGAGCCTTGGCATAAGGCCGCGCGGCGATATCGGCCGCCAGAGCCGGTGCCCCGAATGCGAGCAGGGCCGCTGCGCCTAGCAAAAGTTTTTTCATATTCGTTCCCCTGATGTCGTTGTTCGACCCTCGACAAACAACGTGGTCTCAATTTGGTTGCTTCGCGGCGTTGCCGGAGCAACAGATGTCCTCATTGTGACAAAGACGCCACAGTTCGGGTTCCATCCAACCCCCCGGCGCACCCTCGCAGCAGCCGCCTCGCCCATTGGCGGCTAGGATAGGTCGCCGGTCCCTTCGATCAGGTTCAATTTTTCACTTGAAATCAATCAGCTTTATTTGGCGGGAGAAACCATGAATGCGAACCTGATGGACGGCTTTCCGCCTTCGCCGGAGCGGCTGGTGACGCTTGCGAACTGGCGCAAGGCGCCGTTCAGCGCCTGGGGGTTTCGCAATGTGCGGCGGATCGTTCCGACGGCCGAAATCGCTGCCTCCGGTCCGGTGGTTGCGCTCGAGACCAGCCTCGAAGAGGTCGGCGATATCAGGTTTACCGGCCATGACGGGGAGCCCACCACGGTTGGCCGCGCACTGCCCGCCACCTCCACCGATGCCTTCATCGTGCTCCGGCGCGGGCGCATCGCTGCGGAGTGGTACGGCAATGGCATGAGTGCCACCACGCCGCACATCGTGTTTTCCGTCAGCAAGTCGATCTGCGGTGCGCTCGGCGGAATCCTCGCCGACCGCGGCCTGCTCGATCCGGACGCCCCGGTCATCAAGTACATTCCCGAACTCACTTCGTCGGTCTATGCCGGCTGTACCGTGCGGCATCTGCTGGACATGGCGGTCGGCATCGCCTTCAACGAGGATTATGACGACCCGAAAGGCGACGTCGCGCGCTACCGCAATGCCGTCGGCTGGGATCCCCTGCCGGCGGGCGATGAACCGATCGATCTTCGAAGCTATCTCTGTCTGCAAAAGGCAGACGGCCAGCAACACGGCGCTCTGTTTCACTACGTCTCCACCAACACCGACACGCTGGGGTGGGTCTACGAGCGCGCCTGCGGAAAACCGTACGCCGACCTCGTCGCCGAGAATTTATGGAAGCCGCTCGGCGGGGAATGCCCGGCCTATATCACCGTCGATGCCCACAATGCGATGCGCGCCGCCGGTGGCGTTTGTGTCGCGCCGCGCGATCTCGCCCGGTTTGGCGAGATGATGCGCCGGCGCGGCGTCGCCAACGGCCGCCAGGTGGTACCGGCGTGGTGGATCGACGACATCAATACGCGCGGCGATCCGCAAGCATGGGCGCGCTCGGAACTGGCCGAGATGTTTCCGAACGCGAGCTATCGCAGCCAGTGGTACCGGATCGACCGCGACCGCGGCGTGCTAGTGGCCTTCGGCATCCACGGCCAGTGGATCTATATTCACCCCGACGCCGAAATCGTGATCATCCGGATGGCGTCGGAAGCAACCCCGCTCGATTTCGACCGCGTTCGCGGCTGGCGCCGCGGCTTCGACGCGATCGCGGAGCGGTTTTTGTAAAATACATCTGGTCTAACAGTCGAACCTCCTTCGGCAATGCCGGGCTCGGTGCGATCGAATCCTGCCGGAGTGATGGTGCGATAGCTACCGCGTCATCTTCTCCAGTTCGGGGAACGGCGCGTAGGCGGCGCCGGCGCAGGGTTCAGTGGCGTCCTCGACGATGCGGTCGAGCCTGGCATCGACAAAGAGAATCGCGCGCTCGCGTAAACCGCGGTAGCCGCCGTCGGTGTCCTTCGCATTGTAGCGCAGGCAGACCACATAGCGTAGCCGGCCGCCGACGGTGCGCTGCACCGGCTCGGCCATCGCCGCATCCTTCACGCCCACCGGATTGTTGAGATAGGTCTTCATGAACGCCAGCAATTCCGGACGGTAGTTCGCCGGATAGGGCTGGTTGGCGACGCCGCGATCGTCGGTATAGGTGATGCTGTTCTGGCCCTCGCCGGCGCAGGCCGCGAGCGCCAATGGCAGCAGCATCGCCGCGCGCTTTGCCGAACTCCCCAAAATGCTGTCCGTCGTTCGAATGCCCCGCCCGCTTCTTAGAACGTCCGTGGATAAAATGGAATCCGCATCTCAGCTTATCGAGGAAGTGCCGGGCCGCGCCATCGGCGCAGGCCGGTCAGGCCCACGGCCGCGGCGGGGCAATGTGAAACGGACCGCGGCCGTGGAAACCCCGTCAGCGGTGGTGACGGTGATGCCGGTGATGGCGGTGATGATAGCCATGCCGGTGATGATGGCGGCCCATTTTGGCATTGGCGTTCAGCACGCCGGGCTTGACCTGCACGGATTTGGCGGTCGGGGCCGCATGGCCAACGCTCCGGATGGTGCCGGCCATCGCGGGCGCGGCGAAGACGGAAACCGCGAGCAGTGCTGCTGAAATGGTCTTGATCATGGTGGTCTCCTCTTGAAAGTCGATCGCAAGGCGGACCGGTCGGGTGGCCGGGCCTTGTCGATCAGGCCGACCACGCTAGGCGCGACGCGCTGAACCGACCCTGAAGTGGGGACACAGGGTTCGTTCATCTGGATGACATCTTGGTCATGTCGTGTCGGGAATGTTTTGGTGGGCCGGGGGTTCAAATCCTTACGCTTCGGTGTAGGATCGCCTTATTGGCAACAGGAGAGACGCATGAGCAAATTTGCGATCAGGCTTTTGACGCTGGCAATGCTTTCGACGGCGATGGTCGCGGCCCCCGTGCTCGCCTGGGCCGCGCCCGACAACGATCCGCCGCCGTCGGATACCAAGGGCAAGAAAAAGAGGTCCAGCGAAAATACCACGCGCAGCTACGCCGCCTTCGCCGACGGGTATCGTGCGGCCTATTCAACGATCTACGATCGCCACGACTATGCCTCGGCCATCGAGCAGCTCAAGGCGCTCGGCCATGACGACAGCGCTGCCGTCGCCAACCTGATCGGCTATTCCTACCGCAAGCTCGGCGACTACAAGGTGTCGCAGATCTGGTACGAGCGCGCGCTGAAGGCCGATCCGAACCATGTCAAGACCTGGCAGTATTACGGCCTGTGGCAGGTCGAACAGGGCAACCGCGACCAGGCGCAATACCACTTGAGCCGGATCGCGGCGCTCAGCGGCACGGCTTCCGAGGAATACAAGTCGCTCGCCGCCGCGCTGGAAAAGCCACCGGGCACCGGCCTGGTTTATTGATATTCGCGACGCTCGTTTGAGCCGGCGCGGCTCTCTGCCGCGCCGGTTTTGTTTTGTCCGTCAGATGCGGGGCCGAGCGAAGGGGCGCCCTGTTAACTCATCGCACGAAACCGAGGCGGCTTCGCTCGACAAGCGCGGCAAAGCTCGTATAGACGACCTTTATACCCCTTGGCGCCGACATGAGCCCGCGATCCCATGACCACGCAGCAGCGATACGACCGCATCGCCTTTGTCGCGAGCCCTGGCGCGGAAGCCCAGCAGGCACTGACGCAGCTCGTGCAGGCATACGGCAACCATGATCCCGACGATGCCGACGTCGTGGTGGCGCTCGGCGGCGACGGCTTGATGCTGCAGACGCTGCACAAGCATATGCATTCCGGCAAGCCGATCTACGGCATGCACCGCGGCACCGTCGGCTTCCTGATGAACGAGTTTTCCTCGCACGATCTGCGCAGCCGCCTTGCCGCGGCGCGCGACACAGTGATCAATCCGCTGCTGATGCGCGCCACCGACGTGCACGGCAAGGTGCACCTGCATCACGCTATCAACGAGGTCGCGCTGTTTCGCCAGACCCACCAGGCGGCGCGCCTGCGCATCCTGATCGACGAGCACGAGCGCATGAAAGAGCTGATCGCGGACGGCATCCTGGTGGCGACGCCGGCCGGATCGACTGCCTACAACCTGTCGGCGCAGGGGCCGATCCTGCCGATCAACGCGCCGCTGCTGGCGCTGACGCCGATCTCGGCGTTCCGGCCGCGGCGCTGGCGCGGCGCGCTGCTTCCAAACACCGCCTTTGTCGTCATCGAAGTGCTGGAGGGAGAAAAACGCCCGGTGGCGGCGGTCGCCGACCATGACGAAGCGCGCGACGTCCACCGCGTCGAGGTGATCTCGGACAGGACCATATCGATGCGAATGCTGTTTGACCCCGGTCACAGCCTGGAGGAGCGCATCCTGCGCGAGCAGTTCGGGTATTAGCTCGTGTCCCGGACGCAAGCGCTACGCGCTGCGCTGCGTCCGGGGCACAGGCTCAGCCAGCAAACGCCAGCTTTCAACCCTTCGTTAACGGACCGCGGCATATAGTTAACGCCGGGTATACTGAGGGCGGTACGCCCGGGGTTCGCCATGTTTCGCATCGATTTCAACAAGCTGCGGTTCCTTTTGTGCGACGACAACGCGCATATGCGGCGCATCCTGCGCACGCTGTTGCATTCGTTCGGCGCCCGCGAAGTCTATGAGGCCGAGGACGGCGCCACCGCGCTGGAAATGTACAGCCATTACGCCCCCGACATCGTCATCACCGACTGGTCGATGCCGATCTTCGACGGGCTGGAACTGGCCCAGATGATCCGGCAGCCGGATTCCAAGGGCAACCCTTACGCGCCGATCATCATGCTGACCGGTCACTCGGAGAAACGCCGCGTGACCATGGCGCGCGACGCCGGCGTCACAGAATTCCTGGCCAAGCCGATCTCCGCAAAGGGCCTCTATCACCGCATCCTCAACGTGGTCGCCAACCCGCGCCCGTTCATCAAGACCAAAACCTATTTCGGACCGGACCGCCGCCGCAACACCGGCAGCACTTATATCGGCCCCGAGCGCCGCAGCGGCGCGGAAGCGGAAGTTCTGCAGCAGCCCTCGCTGCTGGAAAAAGCCCGCATCAGCGGCTGACGCGGGATCCCAAGGACATCAGCATGGCCAAAGAGAAACCCCCAAGCCTCAGCGTCCAGGCCTTCTCCGACCATCACGTCATCACCCAGCCCAACCGGCTGCGCAAGGTGCTGCGCCGGGTCGATGAAAAGGATTTCGACGATCCAATCGCGCGCGCGGAAAAGGCGCTGGCCGGCCTGTCCGGCGAATTCAATGATTGGATGGCGATCGAGTGCGAACGGCTCGCGGCCGCGCACGCCGCCATTCTCAAATACGGCTTTAGCACCGCAACCAGCGAAGAACTGTTTCGCGCTGCCCACGACATCAAGGGCGACGCCGCCACCTTCGGATTTCCCACTGCGGCCGCCGCCGCCGAAAGCCTGTGCCGTATCATCGAGCACGCGCCGGATCTGGAACGGGTACCTGCCGAGTTGATCGCCCACCACATCAACGCCATCCAGGCGATCGTGCGCGAGAATGCGGGGATCAACAATGCCGGCATGGCCGCGGCCTTGAGCCAGAAGCTGCGCGGCGTCGCCGACGAATACCTCGCCGCCGTCAACCGCGACCGCCCCGAGCACCTCGAAGCAATTCTGGCGCCGAGCATCGTGCCGGCGGAATAAACACTTGTCATTCCGGGATGCGCCCTCTTGGGCGCAGGCCCGGAATCCATAAGCGCCAATCGTGGTTATGGATTCCGGGCTCGCCGCTGCGCGGCGCCCCGGAATGACACTAAGCCGCGATCAGGTCGTGCTGCATCGCCGCCACCGCTTCGTCCGCGATCAATTCGTCGCAGAACAGACGCGCTTCCTCGCGCGCGGACTCGGTGGCGAAGCGGCGCAGCAGGATCAGCAGCGGCTCGGCTGTCTCGGAGCAGGTTTCGCACCGGGTGAGTACGCGCTCGACCATGCGGCGGCGCAGCCGCGCCGCCTCGGCGGCGGTTGCGGCGAAGCCGACTTCGTGGCTCGCTTCCAGTGCCGCGCGGAATGCGGGGAAAGTCGATTCGGGAAGACCCGCACGCGTCAGCAGCGCATTCAGGCCGGCGCCGCCGCGGTCATCGACCAGCGCGGAGACGCGGGCCTGCGGCAGGCCGGACAATTCGACCAGCGCATGGTCGAACAATTCGAGATTTCCCGACAATAGCGCGCGCAGGATCAATCCTGCAGTCAACTGGCCGGTCGCGCGCAGATGCTGCACCAGGCAACGCATGTCGTCGCCGCGCGAGCGCGCGGCGACGATGACGGTGCAGCGGTCGCGCGTCTCCCCGGCGATGCGCATGGCGCGCTCGGCGCTGAGCCAGTTGCGCGCCGTCACGAACCGCGCCAGCGTGTCGGAAAGTTTGGCGACCAGCGCCAGCCGGGTCGCCGCGGGAAGGTCTTCCAGCACCAGCATCGATTCACGGATCGCCGCCAGATGACCGTGGCGCTCGACAATGCGATCCCACGAGAACGGCGCGAGTTCGGCGTATGGATTTTCGATCAATTCGAGGGCTGCCGCGGGGGTGCCGACTTCGGCGATCGCGGCGCAAACCGCGGCCGGGAGATGCATACGGCGCGCGATGGCGCATTGCATTACGCTGTTTCCGGTGGCGATGATATCGACGAGGTCGGCGTCGATCAAAAGCGGCGAATGTTCGAGCACGGCAAGCGCCACCGACGGCTGGTCCAGGGACAGCGCCTGCACGATCGCGGCCGGGGCATCGGCGCTGCGTGCAAACACTTCGGCCATGGCCTGGCGAACCAGTGCAGACGGATCGTCCAGCAGCATCAACAGCGCGCCCTCGGCAGCGCCGCGATCCTCGTCCGACATGTCGGAATACAGCAGTGCGCGGGCCAGCGACCGCGTGGCTTCCGCGCGCTCGCCCGCCGGAGCGCTGCGTACCCAACTGATGAACTGCCGAACGATCATGGTCCTGCCGGCTTACGCAACTTGAAACGACATCATGACGCGATGCCACTGTCAGGAAAAATAAACCATGCCGCTTAACAAAGGGTTCACCATAAATGGCTGGGGTTGTTGAGGTTTTGTTAAGGATGGCCCGCGGCAAGCTTGTAGCCCGGATGGAGCGAAGCGGAATCCGGGGCCGACCGCAAATAGACAGCGTTATCGGTCAAGCAAGAACCCGGATTTCGCTTCGCTCCATCCGGGCTACGGATTTATCAGCCGCTGAACGTCCCATTGCGGTCGCTGAACAGGTCGAGCGGCTGCGGAGCCCGGACATTTGGCCTCTGCGACGACGGCGACGGCACCGAGGTGAGCGAGGAGCCATTGCCCCATAATTCCTGCACCGCCGGAGATACCGGCTGCGCGCGTTCGCCGGCCTGGAACAGCGAGCGGAAAACCGGCCGCTCCGGCTGCTGCAGCGAAGCCGTAGTGATCGTTGCTTGCGATGATGCCGTCACCGGGGTGACCTCACGCGCATCGGGAAAGCTCGACAGATAGGCGGCGTTATCGACGGGCGTGGTTGCCGCTGCGGCCGCGACCTTGCTCGCCGGCGTCACGCCCACCGCGGCCATCGCGGTGCGCGTCGCCGGGGAATTGGCGGCGCTGGCGTAGCGCCGCGTCAACTCGGCGTAGACTTCGGAGACGTTGCGTGCGCGCCCACTGCGCTCGTAGAAGATCGAACGGTTGGCCGCGGCGGCGTTAGGAAACAGCCGGGCGCCGGAGGCGCGCGGATTGTCCTCGGCATTGCCGATCAGTCTGGCCGCGCCGCCAACGCCCATGAAGTGCGCCATGTAGAGTTCGCCGTCGGTCGGACGGCGGCCGATCTTGCCGGTAAGCTTGAAGCTGTTGGACCGGGTCAGTACCCCCGCCATCGCCGAGGCCGCTGCCGGATCGTCGCGCAGTTTCAGGATCGCCGCACGCGTCGCCGGATCGCTCACCGAATAGTTGCCGGCCGAGGATTTTGTGATGGCGTCGGCATAGTCGCCGTAGCCGAGCTGGCTGCCCGCTTCCTTCACGGTACCAAGCCAGGTTTGGTCGATGAACTGAAACAGGCCGCGCGCCGACGAGGTCGAGGCGCTGGCGGCCGGATTGAAGTTGGATTCCATCTTCGCGGTGGCGAGCAGATATTCGAAGCTGGTGCCGGTGGTGGAGGCCGCCCGCTGGATGGCCCCGGCAATGCGCATGCGCGACGGATCGATGCCTGCCGCTGCTGGGGCGCTGGAAGCGTCGACCGACATGTGTTGCTGCCCGCGGTTTGGCGAAACCACGGCACACTGCGGCGGTTATGGTTAATGGCGGGTTAAGAGGTGTATCCCGCACGCGCTGCAGCGTTCTTCACGCTGCTGCGCAGAGCCGGGACCGTCACGAACGCCGGGGCTTGGTACGGCCCCGGCTCTGCAGCGCACCGTTCCGCAAGTGCTCCACGCTGCGCTGCGTCCGGGGCACGGGGAGTTCATGGCTCCGCATCGACGAACGACAGCGCCGCCCCGCCCCCGCCTTTGCCGACAGCGCGGTAGAAACAGGACCGCCTGCCGGTGTGGCACGCAGCCCCCTTTTGCTCGACCTTGATCCACACCGCGTCCTGGTCGCAGTCCATCCGCATCTCGATCACGCGCTGGGTGTGACCGGAGGTCTCGCCCTTGCGCCACAGCGCATTGCGCGACCGGCTGAAATACCAGGCCTCGCCGCTTTCGATGGTTTTTCGCAACGCTTCTGCGTTCATGTGCGCGACCATCAGCACCTCGCCGCTCGCGGCATCGGTGGCAACGCAGGTCACGAGGCCGGACGCGTCGAATTTGGGCTGGAATTTCAGCCCTTTCTCGCGGTCGTTGCTTTCGGAGGATTTGGACACAGTCGACCTCGCAGATTGAACGCGAGGGTCAGCGCTGCGGACCTCGCACCATGGACAGGAAACGCGCCTGCTCCGCCGGGTTGTCGCGGAACATGCCGGTGAAGCGGCTGGTGAAGGTCATCGCACCGTGCTTGGCGACGCCCCGCACCGACATGCAGGTATGCTCCGCCTCGATCATCACCGCAACGCCGCGGGGCTTTAAAATCTCGTCGATGATGGCGGCGATCTGGGCGGTCAGATGCTCCTGGGTCTGCAGCCGGCGCGCGAAAATATCGGTCACCCGCGCGAGCTTCGACAGGCCCACCACGCGCTCCACCGGCGTATAGGCGATATGTGCCTTGCCGTAGAATGGCATCATGTGATGCTCGCATTGCGAGGTGAACTCGATGTCGCGGATCAGAACGAAATCGTCATAGCCGGCGGTCTCGCCGAAGGTGCGGTCGAGTACCTCGGCCGGACATTGGTGATAACCCTGATAGAGCTCGTCGAAGGCTTCGACCACCCGGCGCGGCGTATCCAGCAGGCCCTCGCGAAATGGGTTCTCGCCGATATATCCGAGCAGCGTCTGCACCGCATGCTCGGCCTCGGCACGCGACGGACGCGGCTGGTCCGCGCGCGCCGCCGCCTCAAGAAATTCGGCGGGGTCGAGTTCTGCGGGGCGAAACTCGGCCGGCTTCATCTCTCCGCGGAGCGGCTTGATCAGTGCGTCCATGTCAACTCCGTTCCGGCCTTTTGGGACCGGAGTGTCATCGGGCAGCCGGCCGGACTGTATTTCCGCCGTCCGCGACCATATATAGGGCCGTGGGCGGGTGCCGCCAAGGGCGATCCGGCCCGCCGGCGATCTTAAGCCTTGAGACCTCGATCTTATGCTGAACGACATCTACAACAAGCGCATCATCGAACTGGCCGGCAATATCCCCCGCCTGGGCCGCCTTCCCGCCCCCGACGCCAGCGCCATCGCACATTCAAAGCTGTGCGGTTCGACCGTCAAGGTCGACCTCACCATGGAAGGGCCCGTGGTCACGGATTTCGCCCATGACGTGAAGGCTTGCGCGCTCGGACAAGCCTCGTCCTCGATCATGGCGTCGCATGTGGTCGGCTCTACCGCGGACGAACTGCGGCATTTGCGCGAGACCGTGCGCAAGATGCTGAAGGAAAACGGCAAGCCGCCGTCAGGAAAGTGGGCCGACATCGCGCTGCTCGAGCCGGTACGCGACTACAAGGCGCGCCATGCCTCGACCATGCTGACATTCGACGCCGTGGTCGATGCGATCAGCCAGATCGAGGCGAAGGCGAAAGAGCCGGTGGGCGCGCAGGGATAAGCGAGCTCACGTCGTCCCGGCGAACGCCATAACCACCAATGGTATTGTTTGGTACGACGCTTCCGCGAGTGGCTGAGTACTTTCCGCATCACGGACGACGGAGAGTATGGATCCCGGCGTTCGCCGGGACGACGCCGCGCGTTTACCGCTGCGGCTGAGCCGGCGACGCCGCAACCCCGCCGGTCGGCACCGAAGCTTCCGCAGTCTTGGTTGCTTTCGGCGAGGGCATCGGCTTCTCCACGCTCACCGCTTCGCTCACGAAACGATCCTGCACCGGCTTCAGGCCTGCATCCGCGACCGATGCAACAGGCGCGCTATCGTTCGGCGAAAACATTTCGGCAACGGCGTCCGTGGTCACGAGGTTGGTCAGCTGCAATTCCTCGCGCGACAGCTCGTGCAGATCCTCCCACGGGGGAACGCTGAGCGCGAGCGACAACAGATCGCCGGTGCCGCCCATATCGAAGGTGTATTTGGCAAGGCGGCCGATGTCGCGCTCGACGATCATCAGGTCCTGCGCGCTGTAGCTCGCAGCCTTGGCGTCGTCGGCGCGATCTCCCATCCAGATCTGATGCACCCGCACACGCGCCCCGTCCGGCACGTAGCGCATCTTGCCCGACAGCAGCAGGAACACGCACATGGATTCGCAATAGGCGTGCGGCGCGACCTGGGCGCGGTCACCGTTGCGCGGGTCGATGCTGGCGCCGACCGTCGTCAGCATGCCGAGCTTGCGCCAGCGCCTTCCCAGCGCAATGGCGTCGTTCACCGAGCCACCGCTGGAATCCAGCACCACCGTGGCGCCGGCGAGCTGGCGCGTGCGGGCGAATTCATCGAACTCTTTCGGAGTATCCGCGGTGACGATGCCGACTGCGCCGACCCAGCCGCGGCAATTCGGCTGGCACGCCACCCAGGTGAACCGCATCGGCAGTTTGCGCTCTTCGAGAGTGCCGCCGGCATGTGCCGAACCGCCCGATGTGGCCACCGGCCCGGTCAGGGTGATGCACAGGGCGACGGCGCAGAGCAGCACCGAGCCGCCGAATTTCAGCGACGACCTCAAGTTGGTTCCTTCCCCCTCGCCCCAAGCGAAGCAGCAGCAACGGCCCCAAATCAACGCCAGATGATTCTGTCACCCAAGCGTTATCAAAAAGGTAACCTCATGTCGCAAAAGCGTCTATCAGGTTTTTCTGCAGTGCGACCAAAAACCGGCGTAATTCAGACTGGTGTGACTCAATTGCATATCTCGCCCGGTTCCCCGCATCGGAACCGGGCAAAACCAGGCTTACGAATGAGCAGACCGCCTACGAAACATACGGCGCCCGATTCGTCGCGTGGCCCGGACTGGGCCGGCGCGTTGCAGCGGCTGCCGCGCAATGCCGGGCGGGGGCTGATCTGGCTGTACCGGCACACGCTGTCGCCGCTGGTCGGATATAATTGCCGTCATCTGCCCACCTGCTCGGTCTATGGCGACGAGGCACTCGCGCGTTTCGGACTGTGGGGCGGCGGCTGGATGACGCTGGCGCGGCTGTTGCGCTGCCAGCCCTGGGGCACCTCTGGCATCGACAACGTGCCGCTGACCGAACCGCCGGGTGCGCGCTGGTATCTGCCGTGGCGTTATGGACGCTGGCGCGGCGTCAACGGGCCTTGAGGGCGCGCCGCGCGAGAGGAACTACTGCCTCGGAGCCTATTGATACGGTGCTTCAGTTTGCGAGGGCCAAGCAATGCGCTGGAAAAACCGGCCATCATGGACACGATCCCCGCCATATCGACCTGACCGCAATGTTCGCGCTGCTCATCCTGATCGGCGCGGCCTGCCGGTTGCTGAGCCACTCCGATCCGCCGTCGACGACGGCATTTATCGTGCCCAGTCAGTTGGTGCGCTGGTGAGAGTAACTAAAACAGATTGGTGCCGGTGCGGCTAACCTTTTTGCTCGCGCGCGAGCGCCGCCCGGTATTCGGCGCGGCAGACCTCATAAAGAGCGGACAGATCCTCGCGCGCCAATTTCCATAATATATCCGGCGCGATCCGGTCATAAGCATGACGCAGGACGTTGCCAATGCCTGCGACTTTCACCCACGGAATCTCCGAATGTCCCGCCTTGACGGCCGCCGGAATATAGCGGCTCGCCTCCGAAATGATCTCGATACCGCGTTCGACCAACCAGCGCTTCTGCCAGTCATCTTCAAAAGTCTCAAGCGACGTTTGGTTGAGAACACTGCGAATATTGTCAATCGCTTCGATGATATCGGCAAGACGTGGCGATAGAAGGCGATCAGCCATCAGAAGATGCGGATTGCGGAGTTCTCGATCCGCCCCTTCAGGCCTGGATGGATACTGGCGCGGGTCATGATATCGGCCTTCCGGCCGAGGATGTCGCTGGCGCGATCCATCACGTCCATGAGCTCGAACAGGCCGAGGGTACCCTTGCGGTGATCAAAAAATAGATCGATGTCCGAATCGTCGCCCGCCTCGCCCCGAGCCGTCGAACCGAACAGATAAAGTCTCTCGACGCCGAGCTGCCTGAGCTCGGCTTCGTGACTTTTCAATCGACTGATGGCTTCATCCCGTCTCATGTTCGTGAAGATAGCACGCTACTTCATTCATTTCCATGATCTCGATCGAGCCTGCGCGTCACCATCACCAGGATCACCGCCAGCGCCACAAAACCCATCGCAACATAGCCGCTGGCATGCAGCAGATCGCGCACATACAGCATGGCGCCGATCGCCGAGCCGATCGCCTGTCCGACATACAATACCGATGTGTTGAGCGAGACCGAAACCGGGGCCAGTGCCGGCGCCGCGCCCACCAGCCGGGCCTGCTGCATCGAATTGGTCGACGCAAAGCCGAGGCCCCACACCGCGACCGCGGCAGCCATCGCCGGATAGTTGCCGGCGCCGAGCGCCCAGCCGCTGACGCCGAGCAGCAGCAGACTGGTAAACAGCAGCGAGGTGCGGAATCCTCCCCAGGAGTCCACCAGCCTCGAGGCGGCGAGATTGCCGAGAAATCCGCACACCCCGTAGGCGGCAAAGGCGAGCGCAATCGCGTCGGGGCCGGCATCGGTGAGCCGCTTCAGCAGCGGTCCCATGAAGGTGAACACCGTGAACTGGCCCGACATCTGCAGCACCGTGATCAGCAGCAGCAGCAGGATCAGCCGGTTGCGACCGACCGCGCCCCATGTCTTGAGATCGACCGGCGCTCCGCGCAAACCACCGGGCAGCCGCCACAACAAAAGCACCAGCGCAATGCAGGCGACGGCGCCGATGCTGCCATAGGTCGCGCGCCATCCGTAGCGGCTGGCAATGAAGGTGACGAGCGGCAGGCCGATGGCCGCGGCCAGCGACCAGCCGAGAAACAGGTACGAGACGGCGCCGCCGCGTTTGTCTTCGGGCACGATCATCGCCACCGTGCCGGCGGCCTGCGGCGTATACAGCGCGCCGACCGCCAGCATGATGAGGCGGATCAGCATCAAACTCACGTAGTCGGACGCGAAGGCGGATGCGGCGTTGCTGATGGCAAGCACCGCAAGCGTGATCGTGAGCAGCCGCCGCCGCTCGATCCGGCTGGTCAGCCACGCCGTCAGCGGCGAGAACACGCACAACACGATGGCGCCGAAGGTGATCAGCAGCCCGGCGTCGGCGATGGAAATCCCAAGCCCCGCGGACAATTCCGGCAGCATCCCCGCCGGCCCGATCACCGAGCAGCCGGTGACGAAATTTCCGAGCATCAAGGCGGTAGGAGCGAAGCGGCGAGCGATAGGGGCGGCGGAATTATGCATGCAGATGCATGTAAGGCAGTTCACCGGAAAAAGGAAGCGATGCCATGAACTATCGATGTCTTGCATCGACCCGAAAACTTTTGCGATTGCGTCGCCTCAATCCCCTGCTATACCGCTGCGTTCCCGCTTACCTGCGCTCGTTCGCAGGAGTGAGCCACAGGAGACTGCCATGTCTGACGACAAGAACACGCCCGCGTCCGGATTCCAGTTCGGTCTCGCCAATCTGAAGCCCGCCGAGCCCGGACAGAAGATCGCCCTCACCTTCCCCGACGGCGCAAAACGCGAATTTCCCAAAAACACCACCGGCCTCGATATCGCCAAGGGCATCTCGCCGTCGCTGGCAAAGCGCACGGTGGCGATGGCGCTGGATGGCGTGGTGAGCGATCTCGCGGACGCAATCGACCACGACGCAAAGATCGAATTCATCAATCGCGATGACCCGCGCGCGCTGGAATTGATCCGGCATGACGCCGCGCACGTTCTGGCCGAAGCGGTGCAGTCGCTTTGGCCGGGCACGCAGGTCACGATCGGGCCGGTGATCGAGAACGGGTTTTATTACGACTTCTTCCGCAACGAGCCGTTCACGCCGGAGGACTTTTCCGCGATCGAAAGGCGGATGCGCGAGATCATCGCGCGCGACAAGCCGTTCACCAAAGACGTCTGGGACCGCGAGAAGACCAAACAGGTGTTCCGCGACAAGGGCGAGGCGTTCAAGGTCGAACTGGTCGACGCCATTCCCGGCGACGAGCCGATCAAGATCTACAAACAAGGCGACTGGTTCGACCTCTGCCGCGGGCCGCATATGACATCGACCGGCAAGGTCGGCAATGCGTTCAAGCTGATGAAGGTTGCCGGCGCGTATTGGCGCGGTGACTCGAACAATCCGATGCTGACGCGCATCTACGGCACCGCGTTCGCAAAACAGGAAGAGCTCGGCGCCTATCTGAAGCAGATCGAGGAAGCGGAAAAACGCGACCATCGAAAACTCGGCCGCGAGCTCGATTTGTTTCATTTCCAGGAGGAAGGTCCCGGCGTGGTGTTCTGGCACGCCAAGGGCTGGACCATCTTCCAGGCCGTGATTGCCTATATGCGGCGGCGGCTCGCGGGCGATTACGACGAAGTCAACGCGCCGCAGATGCTCGACAAGTCGCTGTGGGAGACCTCCGGCCACTGGGAGTGGTTCCGCGAAAACATGTTCGCGGCGCAATCGGCCGGTGACGAGGCCGAGGACAAGCGCCTGTTCGCGATCAAGCCGATGAACTGTCCCGGCCATGTGCAGATCTTCAAGCATGGGCTGAAAAGCTACCGCGACCTGCCGCTGCGGCTCGCCGAGTTCGGCGTGGTGCATCGCTACGAGCCGTCGGGCGCGATGCACGGGCTGATGCGGGTGCGCGCCTTTACCCAGGACGACGCCCATGTGTTCTGCACCGAGGCGCAGCTGGCCGACGAGTGCCTGAAGATCAACGACCTGATCCTGTCGACCTATTCGGATTTCGGCTTCGAGGGCGAACTCACGGTAAAACTCTCGACCCGGCCGGAAAACCGCGTCGGCACCGACGAGATGTGGGATCATGCCGAGCGCGTGATGGCGACGGTGCTCAGCCAAATCCAGGCGCAGAGCAGCAACCGCATCAAAACCGACATCAACCCCGGCGAAGGCGCGTTCTACGGCCCGAAATTCGAATACGTGCTGCGCGACGCCATCGGCCGCGACTGGCAATGCGGCACCACCCAGGTGGATTTCAACCTGCCGGAGCGGTTCGGCGCTTTCTATATCGACGCCGACGGCTCCAAGAAGGCGCCGGTGATGGTGCATCGCGCGATCTGCGGCTCGATCGAGCGGTTCATCGGCATCCTGATCGAACACTATGCCGGCAATTTTCCGCTCTGGCTGGCGCCAGTCCAGGCCGTGGTCACTACCATCACCTCGGAAGGCGACGAATACGCAAAACTGGTTGCCGCCGCGGCGCGGCACGCCGGCCTGCGCGTCGAGATCGACCTGCGCAACGAGAAGATCAACTACAAGGTCCGCGAGCATTCGCTCAGGAAAATCCCGGCGCTGCTGGTGGTCGGCAAAAAGGAAGCCGAGACGCATTCGGTCTCGATCCGGCGATTGGGCAGCGAGCGGCAACAGGTGATGCCGACGGATGAGGCGATCGCCGCGCTGGTCGAGGAAGCAACGCCGCCGGACCTGAAGCGGTTACGGGCGGCGCAATGAAGCACACTCCGGATTGCTTCGCTGATCCGGGCTACAATCGCTCTAAATACGCTTCAGCGAACTCTTTACCGGCCTATCTGTATGGATGTCCCAATCGAAAGAACCGTAGTGCCCGACACCATCGACTTCCTGAAAACCCGCCGCTCGGTAAAGCCCCGCGAGATGAGCGGGCCCGGCCCTTCGCCCGCGGAGCTCGAGACCATCCTCACCGTCGGCGCGCGCGTGCCCGATCACGGCAAGCTCGCGCCGTGGCGTTTCATCGTTTTCGAAGGTGACGCCCGCGCCCGCGCCGGCGAGATCATTGCAAAAGTATTCGCGCGGAAGAATCCGCAAGCCCCAGCGAGCGAGGTCGAGGTCGAAAAATGCCGGCTGATGGATGCGCCGCTGGTGATCGCGGTGGTCAGCTTTACCAGGCCGCATCCCAAGGTGCCGGCGTGGGAGCAGCAACTGTCCGCCGGAGCCAGCGCCATGAATATCGCCGCCGCCGCCACCGCGCTCGGCTATGGCGCCAACTGGCTGACCGGCTGGTTCGCCTATGACCGCGACGTGCTCGAAGGATTGGGGCTGAAGGCGGACGAAAAAATCGCCGGCTTCATTCATATCGGCACGCCGTCGAAGCCGATCGAGGACCGCCCGCGCCCGGCGCTGTCGGATATCGTGACACGGTTTTGAATCCAATTCGTCATTCCGGGGCGCGCGAAGCGCGAGCCCGGAATCCATAACCACGATTAGCGGTTATGGATTCCGGGCCTGCGCCAAGAGGCGCATCCCGGAATGACGAGAGTGATTTCGGGCGCGCAAAACGTTATCTTGCCACCACCTCGATTTCGCCGTCGACGCCGTTGACGACGTTGAACGGGCGCTCGAACACCTTGCCCTCGTTCTTGGCGATGGCGCGGTATTCGCCTTCGGACAATACCACGCGAGGAAACGCGCCGATCGATTCCTTGATGACGTCGCCGCCCGGCGTGATCACCGACCATGCGGTATTCGCCAGCGCCTCGCCGCCCTTGTCGCTGACCAGTTTCAGGGTGATTACCGCGGCGCGATGGGTAATGGTGACGTCGGTCAGCTTGCCGGCCTGCACCCTGATGTCCGATCGAACCACGGAATTGGCGTCGCCGTAATTGGAGATGATGTAATAGGTCCCCTCCGGCACCAGCACCACGTCGCCGGCGGCGACGCTGGGCACCAATGCTGCGCGTTCGGCGGCTTCGAACTGGCTGCCCTTGTAGATCGCGAAGGAGATCTGGTTCTGCGGAATTTTTGACGTTCCGACGCGGCCCTCGATGCGCAATCCGCCGGCGGGCAGCACGAACGATTCCCGGAAGGTATCGGACTTCAAGCTGACCGGCCGCACCGCGCTGACCAGACCGAGCGTGACGTGGACGACATATCCGCCCGGCGGCAGCACGATATTCGGCGTCGCGCCGCGCTCCTCGCGGATCAGCTTGAAGGTGCCGGTCTCGTCCGGCCGGTCGGAAAACACCCGCCACACCAGGCCGCCATTGATGACCGGAAGGTCCTTGCCGTAACGCGCGGTCAGCGACAGCACGGCCTGCCCGGGCGTCGATGCGATCGGAGGGGGGGCAACCGGCGGGGTCACCGCGGAAACCGGGGGCTGGGTCAATGGCGCCGGCAGATTGGGCGCCGACGCCGGACCCGAGGGCGGGGCCAGGCTGATGGCGCCGCCGGGAGACGCATCGGGAATGGAGGACGGGGGCACTGGGGGTGGACGGTCGCTGAAGAGCTGGGCTCTGGACGGATTCGGCAATGCCAGGACCAACAGGCCGGCGAGCGCAAGGGCTGATGCCAAGCGTCCGCTACGTCCGGCTCGATCGGTCCCACGGTGTTTTCGGATATGGCCCCACGCAGTCATGGCGCCTGCTTTTCACCGAAAAGGCGGCAAATTCAAGCCTGCCGGCAGGCCGTCAGCTGCGTCGCCTCTTTAGAAACAGGCTAAAGAGGGAAGTATTGCCTCTGGCGTCGCGGTCCAGTCACAATTTCAGCCCGGTGTGGGGCCGCACGACATCGCTTCATATGCAAGTTTTCAAGGAAACGACGTGCGCCGAGGTCAAGCAGCGTCGGGGGTGCGGGTGGGAACCGCGGCCCGGATGGGCGGCGTAAACCATGCCCGCGGCGTATTCTGGCAAGATCATGCCGCAGCGAATAAGTTTGGCGCGTTACCCATGGAGCCCCTCCGGTGCTGGACAATTTGATCGGCCGCCAGAACGGATCGAACAGCCGCGACAAGGTCGGCCTCGGCAGCATTCGGCGGCCGGTGATCGGGCTGGCGCTCGGCGGCGGCGCCGCGCGCGGACTGGCTCACATCGGCATTGTCAGAACGTTGGTTGCCCATGACATCATCCCCAAGGTGGTGGTAGGCACCTCGATCGGGGCGGTGGTTGGCGGTTCCTATGCAGCGGGACAGCTCGACCGGCTGGAAGACTGGGCGCGCAGCCTGCAGCCACGCAATATTTTCGGTTATCTGGATATCCGGCTTAACGGATCGGGACTGATCGGCGGCGCCAAACTCGCGGCACAACTGGAGGCGGCACTGGGGCAGACCCTGATCGAGGAACTGCCGCTGAAATTCGCGACCGTCGCGACCGAGGTCCGTACCGGCCATGAGATCTGGTTGACGCATGGCCGCATGGTCGAGGCGCTGCGCGCCTCCTATGCGCTGCCGGGAGTTTTCGCGCCGGTGCTGGTCGGCGACCGCTGGCTGGTGGACGGCGCGCTGGTCAATCCGGTGCCGGTTTCGGCCGCGCGCGCGCTTGGCGCGGAAATCGTGATCGCCGCCAATCTTTCAAGCGATGTGTTCACGCATGCGACGACGATATACTCCCACGGCGCGCCGTCCGCCGTGCCGGAGCCGGTCATCGAGGTCGTGCCGCCGCCCCGCCGCGGGCTGGGAAAATTCTTCTCGCCCGAGCGCGCCGTCAAGCGCGAGTTTTTCGGCGGCGGTGGCCGGCCCGGCATTTCCACGGTGATGGTCGATGCCTTCAACATCATGCAGGACCGCATCACCCGCGCCCGGCTCGCCGGCGATCCGCCGGACCTGTTGATCACCCCGCGCGTCGGCCAGATCGGCTGGTTCGATTTCCACCGCGCCGACGATTTGATCGCGCACGGCGCGCGCGCTGCCGAACGCGCGGTCGAATCGATTCAGGAAGCAATCGCAATTCTCGCACCCGACGCGGGCAAGGCGGATACGGTGGAGAAAAAGCCGTAACCGGACGGTACACCTTCGTGCCCCGGACGCAGGGCAGCGTGTAGCTCTTGCGAAGCGGTGCGCTGCAGAGCCGGGGCCGTCACGGGCGCCGGCTCTTGGTACGGTCCCGGCTCTGCGGAGCGGCATGAAGAATGCCGCACCGCGTCCGGGACACGAGGCCGAACGATTTGAGCTATGCGGTCTTGATGTAATTCTGCAGCGCTTCCTGCTCGTTCTCGAATTCCTTGACGCGCCATTTGACGACGTCGCCGATCGATATCAGGCCGGCGAGTTCGCCGCCCTCGAGCACCGGCAGATGCCGGAATTTGCCCGCGGTCATCTTTTCCATGATCGCCGCCACCGTATCGGTCGGCCGGCAGCACACCACCTTGCGCGTCATCACGCTGCTTACGGGCTCATCGAGCACGGCGGCGCCGCGTTCGCCGATCACGCGCACGATGTCGCGTTCCGACAGGATGCCTTCGATGCGCCCGCTGCTCATCACCAGCACCGCGCCGATCCGCCGCTCCGACAGCATTTTGACCGCCGCGGAAAGCTTTGAATCCGGCTCGACGCTGAGAATGTCATGGCCTTTGGTGTCAAGGATTGAACGTACCGTCATGGTCGCCTCCGGAATTCGATCGCGTCATGCGTTCGCGCGATCGTCCATTCTGTTTCCAGGCAACAGTTAAGGCGTCGTGTTGGTTCGTGGCATCGAGCATGCGAGGCATGTTCTTTGCGAAACGAAGTCCATTCGCCCGAAAACACCGCGATGATGAATGAAATCGAGCCGCGCCGCAAGGCGCGCGGTGGATCAGCGAGGATCGGTCAGGTCGGCGGACGGCGTATCCGTGGCGTTGCGCGGAACCGGATCGAACAATGAAAACAACAGCAGGCCTGCGAAAAATCCGCCGATATGCGCCTGCCACGCGACGCTCGCGCCGTCCGCGCCGATCGCAATCGATCCGATCCCGAAGATGATATTGACGCCGAACCACACCGCCAGGAATCCCAGCACGCGGGGATTGCGCAAGGCGCGCGACAGCGGCATCGCCGGTACTTGCGCCGCGGCATCGGCATCGCCGCGGCGGAACGACAGAAAACTGCCCCGCGCGAAGGCGAAGCGGATCGCAGCCGCCATCGCGCCGGATACCGACGCCGAGGCGCCGATCATCGGCGCCACCTCGTGTTCGTGGGTAACCAGATGCGCCAGCGCCCCGGAAATCGCGGTCACCGCCATGAACAGGAAGAAACGCGCGGCGCCAAAGCGGCGCGCTACGGCACTGCCGAACGGCAGCAGCCACAGCACGTTGAACCCGATATGGCTGAGATTGGCGTGCAGCAGCGAATAGGTCACAAACGACCAAACCTTGGCGGGGGCGCCGCCGGGAAACGGCATCGCCAGCAGCGTGGAATCATAGCGCTTGGGAATGAAGCCGAATACTTCGATGGTCCAGTATTCCAGATCCGGCGGCAGCAATACGCGCAGATGGATCACCGCCAGCAGCAGAACATAGGCGGTCAAGGCGCCCGGCAGCGTCAGGATCGGCTCGCGCGGGGCGTCCTGGGTAAATTCCGGGGGGGAGTCCAAAGGGGTTCAAAGACCTGCGTGAGGCGGCTCAACGAAGCGATGGGCCCAAATAAGCGGCTTGGCCCTGCTGCGCAAGCGAAGGATCGCCGCAGAAGCGGGAAACGAAAAAAGGGAGCGCCTGAGAAGCCCTCCCTTCCCTCGATGCCGACCTATCGCGCAAAGGGCTTAGGTGACATCCCCACCCCTCCCCGCGCGACGACCAAACTGTTTGACGCCACCTGTACCTTCGCCGGTCCCTTGGAGAAAACCAGCGAAGTAATGGGGCGCACCCTAGCTGCTGCTCCAGGCAGCCCAACCGCATAGTTAATTTAACGTTAACGGCACAAACATCCGGCAAATCCGACGCAAAACGCCCTGCGGCATGGACGCTGCAAGACCTCTCCTGCACAACAAACAGCGGGCGTCGGTTGCGCGAAACCGGGACAGGTCTGTCCCTTCACGCGCCCGCGCAGGTCAGGGCTTTCAAGGCATGAAGCATCCCTCGAGCCGGGAATTTTTCGCATATTGGGAGCAGAAGCGCGGCGCCGCACGGGCACCCGACCGCAGCGAGATCGAGCCCGGCGCGCTGCGCGAACTGCTCGGCGACATCTTCGTGCTGTCCTTTGACCCACCAGGCGGCTATCCGTTTCGCGTCGCGGGCACCCGGGTCTGCGCCCTACTCGGCTGCGACCAGAAGGGGCAAAGCTTTTCCGCGCTGTTCAAGCCGCAAAGCCGCCGCGAGATCGAGGACATCATCGGCATCGTGGCCGAGGAAATGCTGGCTGCGGTCGCCGGCATATCGGCGATTGCCGACGATGGCTCGCCGACGCATCTGGAATTGCTGCTGCTGCCGTTCAACAATCGCGCGCATACGCCGCTGAGCCTCACCGGGCTGTTGGCGCCGCTCGGCGGCGAACCCCGCGCGATCCATGATTTCGAGCTGACCTCATGGCGCTACATCGGTCACCCCCCGCAACGCTTCGGGCCCCGAGTGCTGCGCAAACTTAAAGTGGCGCGCGGTTTTATGGTCTATGAGGGCCTGCGCTAAACAGGCCGCGTTACTGCGGCGCGCGCTCTTTGGGCTCAAGACCGGCGGCCGACGTCGAAACGGCGGGGTCACTGAGGAAAGCCGAGATGCTGGCCGCCGCGATACTTGCCAACCATAGCCAGTAGCCGGGGCCAAAGCAGGTAATGTCCATGTGACCTTTCTCGCCAACCACCGTTCCCGCGACCAGGAACATGGCGGAAAAAGCCATGGCGGCGAGGCCAAGGTAGATAGCAACTGTCCTCGCGTTCCAGATGACGGCGATCCAGCAAAAGAAAAGCAATGGATTGGCAAGCCACGTCAGATTCCCCACGCTCGGCGCCAAAAGTCCACCAAGGCCAAAGACAAGTGCCCCATAACCCGGCCAATCGCTACCCTCGATGCAAAACGCATTAAAAAGGAGGCACACCAGGTACAAGACGAGGCTGAGCGGCACAAGCCTCTTGCCGGTCGCGGCCGCTTGCTCCGATCGGATCGTCGCAGCAAACCTCTGCTGCAGTTCCGGCCAAAGTCTGGCTTTCATTCCACCAGTTCCGGCCAAGGCACGATGGTCGACTTCACCGTCTTCATTGCCATCGCGTCGGCCACGGCACTGCCGATTCCCTCTTCGGAGAACGGATAGATCGTCTGCATCTCCAGCCACGGATATTTTTTCCGGGTGCGATACAGCATGTCGACGCCGAGCGGCAGGTCGTTGCCGGTAAAACCCCAGGAGCCGAGCACGTTGAGATCCTTGGTGCAGATGCGGTGCCACGACGTATTGATCGAGCCGGCGTCGGTGAACTGCCCCATCTCCACATAGGTGCCGCCGTCGCGCAGCATCTCGATGCCCTCCGGGCCGGCGCTCGGATGGCCCGAGCAATCCATCACCAGGTCGGCGCCGAAACCGCCGACGATGTCGCGCACTTTTTTGATGCGCGCTTCGGGCGTCGTAACCTCTTCGATATTCACGGTCGCCTCCGCGCCGAATTTTCGCGCCAGCGCCAGCCGCGGCGTTTCGGGCGCGCCGACGCAGATCACCCGCCCCGCGCCCATCTCCTGCGCCGCGGCCACGGCCAGAATGCCGATCGGGCCGGAGCCCTGGATCACCACGGTATCGCCCCACGAAAATCCGCCGGCGCGGGTGGCGCGGTTGAAGGCGCGGATGCAGGAGGTCAGCGGCTCCGACAGCGCGCCGAGCCGCAGCGACATGTCGTCGGGCAGCTTGTAGATCTTGGTGCCCGGCAGCATCTCAAGATCGACATAGACATATTCCGCCCAGCCGCCCCACAGATGCGGCGCCTTGTCGAAGCCGAGATAGCGCCCGTAATAAACCGGCGTCAGGCACTTGTTGGCGGTCTGCGGATAATGGATGCAGTAGTAGCAGTTTCCGCACGGCATCAGCGGCGGGATCATCACCTTCGAGCCGACGGTGAGCTTCTTGCTCATGAAGTCCTCGGAGAATTCCGAACCGACCTCGACCAGCACGCCGCCGATCTCATGCCCGAGCGTAAACGGCCACGGCAGCGGCTTTGGCCAGTGGCCTTTGAGGATGTGCAGATCGGTGCCGCACACGCCGCAGGCGCCGACCTTGATCAGCGCGGCTTTCTTGGGGATTTTCGGATAGGGCACGGTGCGGATGACGGGATTGGCGGCGGGGCCGTCGTAGGTACAGACGCGGATTTGTTCCATGAGTTTTTCCTCTCCGGCCCTTCGGCGATTATTGATGCAGATGTGGCACAACAAGCCTATTTGAAGTCGCATAAGATGCCAATCGAGGGGTCAGATTCCAGCAGCGATTGACACACCCGTCATGCGGCCCCAGGTTGCACGAGCATCTTCATCGGAGCGACCGTTTGCGCAATCGCTGGTCCATCCTCGCCCTCCTGTTCACTGTCCGCCTCACCATGGGCTTTCAATTCCAGGGCGTCGCCGCGGTGGCGCCGCTGCTCGAACGTGAGTTCGGCGTCAGCCTTGCCGATATCGGCGTGTTGATCGGCCTGTATTTCACGCCGGGCGTGGTGCTCGCATTGCCCGGCGGCGCGATCGGGCAAAAATTCGGCGACAAGAGCACGGTGCTCGGCGCGCTGCTGCTGATGCTGGTGGGTGAGATCGCGATGGCGCTGTCATCATCCTGGGGCGTCCAGATCGGGGGCCGGCTGGTCGCCGGCGCTGGCGGCGTAATGCTCAATGTGCAGATGACCAAGATGGTCACCGACTGGTTCGCGGGCCGGGAGATCGCGACCGCCATGGCGATCTTCGTCAATTCCTGGCCGGCCGGCGTTGCGATTGCACTTCTGATGCTGCCTGCGATCGGTTCGGCTCATGGCGTGAGCGCAGCATATCTCATCGTCACGGCGACGATTGGGTGTGGAATTGTGCTTCTCGCCGCGCTGTATCAGCCGCCGCCGAATGTCGTCACCGCAGTCACGGCAGCCGCGCGCCTCGATCGCAACGGCGTCATCGCGCTGATCGCGGCAGCGCTGATCTGGGGACTCTACAATGTCAGCTTTGCGAACGTCTTCAGCTTCGGGCCGTCGATGCTGGTGGAGCGCGGCTGGTCGATCACGGCGGCAGGATCGGCCATCAGCATCGTGCTGTGGCTCACCGTGGTCTCGGTGCCAACGGGCGGTTTCCTTGCCGATCGCATCGAGCGTCCGGGTCTGCTCATCGTCGCCGGCTGCGTCGTCTGTGCGATGTTGATGATCCTGCTGCCGCGCAGCGGCGCGGTCATCGCCATCACCGTCGCGCTCGGACTTGTCTGCGGCCTGCCGGCCGGGTCGATCATGAGCCTGCCCGCGCGCGTGCTGCAGCCGGACACGCGCGCGATCGGCATGGGCCTGTTCTTTACCGTCTATTACGCCGCCATGATGCTTGGGCCGACGATCGCCGGAGCCTGCGCCAAATGGACCGGCAGCGCCGGCGCCGCGCTGGATTTTGGCGCAGCCACGATTCTGGCATGCCCGGTCATTCTGTGGCGTTTTAACCGGATCGTGGCGGCCGTGCCGCAGACAACCCGGTGATTGAGCCTCCGCACCCCCCGCTAACGCATCGTTAACCTTGCCCGCCGTAGGGTTAACCGACACCGTTTGTCCGGTTGTCGGGTGGCAGCAGATGGCGTTTGCGCAGCATAAATCAGTCCTTCCCTCGGCCACCGAGCGGCGGCGCTTTCAGCGCGTCAAGGTGCATCTGCTGGGCCGCTACATGCTGCCGGACCGGCGCGAATTTCCCTGCCAGATCATCAACATGTCGCCCGGCGGGCTGGCGCTGCTGGCGCCCGGGATCGGCAATGTCGGCGACCGCGTGATCGCCTATCTCGACCATATCGGGAGGGTCGAGGGCAAGATCACCCGGATCATCGACAACGGCTTTGCCATGAGCGTCGGCGCCACCGCGCGCAAGCGCGACAAGCTGGCGGCGCAGCTGACCTGGCTCGCCAACCGCGACATACTGAATCTGCCGGAAGACCGCCGCCACGACCGTATCGTGCCGCGCAACCCGATTTCCGTGCTTACGCTCGAGGACGGCAGCAGAATGAGCTGCCGCATCATCGACCTGTCGCTGTCGGGCGCGGCGATCGCCGCGGAAACCCGGCCGCCGCTGAAATCGCTGGTCATGCTCGGCCAGGTCCAGGCACGCGTGGTGCGAAACCTGGAAGAGGGCTTTGCGCTCGAGTTCGTCCACGAGCAGCTGGCCGAGACGCTGGAAGATAGCGTCACCGCGAGGTAAACGCCCCCACCCGCGGATTCCTCGCTTTTACGATCGTTGCAGGCGGGCATCCGGATTGCCGGATGCGGCTTTTTTGTTCTGCGCTTCCCCTCAATCCATCCTCGCAACCGGCGCGTTTGCCCCAACAAGTCCGCATGTTCATTGGGCTTGCGCGCGAATGCATAAAATTTGAATCAATTGCAGTTGTTTCAAATTTTAGTCGAATTCAATTCAAGGTTAGTTTTGATTATCCGCGACTTTGAACAGTATTCAATTCAATTGGTCTTGCGCAACTTAGCCGCGCTGCAAAACCTTTGTGCGCATTGTGGTCCCAACAAGAAACGGGGGCCACAATGGGCATCAGGGGAGCGGGGATGGGACTGGCTTTGGCGGCCGTCCTGCTGGGAATGTCTGCGCCGGGACACGCCGGCGACGAACGGGTTCTGTATGCGAGCCTCGGCGAGACCACGCGCTCGCCGATCGGCTGGGTCGAGTTCTGCGCCGACAATCCGAACGATTGCCGCGGCGGCGCGACACAGCCGCGAGATATTGTGATGACGCAGACCGCGTGGAAGGACCTCTTGCGGGTCAACCGCTGGGTCAACGAGACCATCAAGCCGATGACCGACATGGATCATTGGGGCGTGATCGAGAAATGGTCGTTGCCGACAGACGGCTACGGCGACTGCGAGGACTACGTGCTCTTGAAGCGCAAGATGCTGATCGACGCCGGATGGCCGCGCGAGGCGCTGCTGATCACCGTGGTGCGCGACAGGAAGGGCGAAGGCCACGCCGTGCTGACGGTGAAAAGCGACAAGGGCGAGTTCATCCTCGACAACCAGAACGAAAGCGTCGTGGCCTGGACCGAGACCGGCTACCGCTTCGTCAAGCGCCAGTCGCAGGGCGATCCCAATGTCTGGGTCTCGCTGGGCGACGGCCGTCCGGCGATCGCCACCGCCAGCGCCCGCGAGCAGTGAAGCTTGAGAACGGAGACACGCGACCCGGTCACATCCCCACCCCTCCCCGTCCCGGACCGGATCGCGCGCGGCCAGCCTCCCCCAAGGCTGGCCGCAACTTTTTTGGCGGGCCGGCTCACGGTGAAGGCTAGCCGCGCTCAGGTCGGCCGCGTGCCCCGCAACGGGGCAAAGGTCGTCGAAGCGGAGGTTGGCAAGCTTGCACCGCCTTCCGGAGGACTCACCGCCCGGGGGCAGTCATTGCGAAACCCGTAGCCTGCCAAGTTCCTACAACGAGTACCGGCCGACCGTTGCGCGTTTTCGTCGGTTGCTTGCCGGCATGTGGTTGGCGAGAACCGGTGAATGCTCGTCCGATACGTGGCTCGCACCTCGACCTTGCAAGCTCGTACCATTTTTGATACTAAGGCAGACATGAGCGGAATGTGAAGCGCCTTCCCGCTCACTTTTACGAACTGCCGTCAGGCCACGTCCCGGTCCGCGAATGGATCAGGAGCCTTGATGCTGCGGACCGGAAGATCATCGGCGAGGACATCAGGGACGTGGAGTTCGCCTGGCCGATCGGGATGCCCTTGGTGCGGGCGCTCGGGATGGGCGTGTGGGAGGTCCGCAGCCACCTGACGCAAGGCCGCATTGCCCGCGTGCTGTTCTGTATCGCCGAGGGGCGGATGGTTTTGCTGCACGGTTTCATCAAGAAGACGCGGAAGACGCCGCAGGGCGATTTAAATCTGGCATTGAAGCGAAAGCGGGAGATCACATGACGAAGAAAAAAAAGGGACGGATTGGCCCGTCGTTCGACGATTTCCTGAAGGAAGACGGCATCTACGAAGCGGTGACCGCGCGTGCCATCAAGCGCGTGATCGCCCGTCAACTCGATGCGCTCATGCAGGAGCGAGGCATCTCCAAAACCGGGCTTGCCAAAGCCATGAAAACCAGCCGCGCCCAGCTCGACCGCCTGCTCGACCCGGAGAACGAGTCCGTGACCCTGGGCACGCTGACGCGCGCCGCGCATGCGGTAGGGCGCAATCTGCGGATGGAGCTGGTGTGAGGCTGGATCGTGCGCGGCCAGCCTCTCCCAAGACTGCCCGCAACTTCTTGGGCTAAGCGCGCTGCGACCCGGTGGGAGGAGCGGCGTTAATCCTTGCTAACGGCTCTGCGATAGAATCTCCGAATCAATCGGAGTTTTGGGGATGCTGCGCAAAACAACGCTGGCCGTTTTCGCGATCGCCGCCGCCGCAACGACGGCCAGTGCCGCCGATTTGCCGGTACAGAGCCCGCTGGGCGCGGTTTTCGCGGATCCGCCCGCTTATCAGGCGGCCGCCGCCTATGCTTACCGGGCCAGCGGCTACGCGACGGTATACGCGCCCCCGGTGGACATCCCGCCTCTGGTCGCCGGCTATTACGGCAAGCCGAACTCCTATTTTTACCGCCCGTATTACGGGGAGTCGCAGTACTGGAATTTCAGCCGCCTGCCCTATGCCTGCGGCTTTTACGGCTATTGCTGAGGGTGCTCTGGGCCCGCCCTGTACCAGGTTGCGATTGGCCGAGTGAAGCCAGACCGGGCACCCGGGGGCCTCAAAACGCCGCGGGAACTTTTTTTTCGGGCAAATGTGAACTAGTTCACATTCGATTCCGCGAGTCCTATGCAGGATGCAACTCACCGGACGGCGTGAGCCAATTTCAATGTCTGGGGCATGGCAGGGCCGCGCGGCGTCATACTACGCCAGCGGCCTTGTTCTTTTTGCGGCGCGGTCCGACGCTTCCTCCAAAATCCTCGCGGCTGCGTGATTTGCATTCGGCCGGCTTTGGCTGCTGAGATGCAAGCCAAATAGCCGGAGGAACCCATGACAGCCCAACCCATCCTGACCTCGGACATACTCGGACTGACCCGGACCGCGCCGCTGTCGCGCCGCGGCTTCATGACCGCGTCCGCCGCTGCCGCGGCGGGCTATACGCTGGCGGCCGGGCCCGTCCGCGCCGACGTGGTCACGACCGACACCGGCGGCCTCACCGCGGGCGAAGCCAAGATAAAAGTCTCCGACGGCGAGATGCCGGGCTATTTCGCGCGGCCGACGGGCATGAACAATCCGCCGGTCGTCCTGGTGGCGATGGAGATCTTTGGGCTGCACGAATACATCAAGGATGTGACGCGGCGCTTGGCAAAACTCGGCGCGCTCGCGGTGGCGCCGGATTATTATTTCCGCAAGGGCGTCGATCTCACCAAGATCACCGAGATCCCGCAATTGATGCCGCTGGTGAATTCCAAGCCGGATTCGGAGTTGCTGTCCGATCTCGACAGCACGGTGGCATGGGCAAAGTCGCAAGGCGGCGATCCCGGCCGGCTCGGTATCATCGGCTTCTGCCGTGGTGGCCGCACGGTGTGGGAATACGCCGCGCATTCGGACGCGCTCAAGGCCGGCGTCGCGTTTTATGGTTCATTGGTTGATCCGGCCAACCCGGCCTGGCCGAAAAGCCCGACCCAGCTCGCGCCGGACATGAAGGCGCCGGTGCTCGGCCTTTACGGCGAGGCGGATCAAGGCATTCCGGTCGCGCAGGTCGAGGCGATGAAGGCGGCTTTGGCCGCGGCCAACAGGCCAGCCGAGTTCAAGATCTATCCCGGCGCCCCGCACGGCTTCCACGCCGACTACAGGCCGAGCTACCGCAAGGACGCCGCCGATGACGCCTGGAATCAGATGCAGGCGTGGTTCAGGAAATACGGCGTGCTGGGTTGATCGCAATTGCGCTGGCGCACGGCGCGCCGCGGCGGCGGGGCGCCACCCGACGCGCCCAATACGCACGGCTGCCCGAAACGACCGCGGTGGCATTGCCCCTATCGTTTCAGGTGGCGACCTCAACGATCACGCTGAGGCCGCCTGCTTTACAGAACCGATTTCAGTTGCAGACCTGGACGCGCCGGATGGCCGGGCCATACGGACCCCAAACCTGCTGGCGCACGATATAGCATCCACCATAGCCATAGCCGTAGCCGCCGTAGCCATAGCCGTCGTCGTAATAGCCGGCGTAGTACGGATCATAGCCGTAGCCGTAGCCATAGCCGTATGGATAACTGGCGGCATAAGCCCCGGCGAGGCCAAGGCCCAAACCAACGCCGATCAGGCCCGGCCGACGCCAGCCGTAGCCGCCGCGCCAGCCACCGCCCCAGCCGCCGCCACGCCAGCCGCCGCCGATCGCGGCGGCGCGGAAGCCGCCTCCACCAAATCCGCCGCGGAAGCCGCCGCCGCCAAACCCACCGCCATGGAAACCGCCACCCCGGAAGCCGCCACCGCCAAAGCCGCCGCGCGCCGACGCCTCCGGCGCCGTCGCCAGGACCACCGCCGCCGCCGTCACCGCCGCCAGTAGTGCAAGAACTGTTTTCCGCAACATGACTATCCTCCGTACAAGGTACTGCACCGTTGATTATGACGCATTCCACGCAAAATTGTTCAATCTCAGCATAAGTTGATGGCGCGCCGGCCGATGATTTTTCCAATTCCGTTCATCTTCGAAACTTCGCGTCATTTTCGGACCATGGCGCCGCTGTCTGCCACTCGGCGGGTCGATCATCGGCGGTGCCGGAACGAATTGCGCCCACCGCCATTGAATTTTCGCGCCCGGCATGGAGCTATCATGTGCCGTCGGTTCTGTTCCGGGGATGGCACGGGATGCGCAAGCTGGCGGCAGCGAGGGCGAAATCGAAGGATCGCAAACGATGACACCCGACCCGTTCGAAGAAGGCCAAAGCGCCGCGCGCAAAAACATCCCTGCGGAAGCCAATCCGTATCGCGACGGCAGTGAAGAACATTCGCTGTGGAGCGCGGGACACGAACAGATCGCGGGCGAAGCGGAGGCCAACGAGTCGGAGGGGACGTAGCGCCATCGGTCATTCCGCTGCGCCGGGAATTGCGGATGCGCGGCAAGCAGCGGTCCCGGAATGACGGATTTCAGCCGATCTTCTTCAGGCCCTTTTTGAAGCGCGGGCCGTTGCCGACGTAAAACTTCGCCGCGCCTCCCATCGCCGCGACTTGCGCTGGCTCGAGCGTCCGGATCACCCGGGCCGGCGACCCGATGATGAGCGAATGCTCAGGAAACTGTTTTCCTTCGGTGATCACCGAGCCGGCGCCCACGATGCTGCCGCGGCCGATCCGGGCGCCGTTCATCACGATCGATCCCATGCCGATCAACGCCCCTTCCTCGATGGTGCAGCCGTGCAGGATGACGTTGTGGCCGATCGTGCAGTTTTTCCCGATGGTCATCGGGAAGCCCATGTCGGTGTGGCAGGTCGAGTTGTCCTGCACATTGGCATTTTCGCCGATCTCGATCCACTCATTGTCGCCGCGCAGCACCGCTCCGAACCACACGCTTGCTGAATTCTTCAACCGCACCTTGCCGATCACCGTGGCGGTGTCGGCGATGAAATAATTTCCGTCGGCGGGAAGCTCGGGCCTCTGCCCGTCGAGTTCGTAGATCGCCATGTCAATGTCCTGGTTTCACAGAACATTGCATAGTGGATCGCGCTCAGGCCAGCAATCCCGCCGCGCGCAGCGTCATGACGACGAATGTTCCGGACATCAGGCTCCAAAACCCGGACAATATTGTTGCCATCATCACGAATTCGAAGCGGCGGCGTTCGATTCGAGCCCCCCGAAGGGTATTGCGCATGATGATGAAGGGGGCGGCAAACACCAGGAACGGCACAGCGGCGAACGTCTTCGGCGCCACGCCCTCCTGCAGCAGACCGAAGCCGGCGGGACGCTGTACGAAGGCCTGATATCCATTGGCGAGCGCGCCGGCCACCGCAAAGCCGATGCACAGCGAAAACAACGAGTTCAACGCATCCGGCGACATCGGGGTCTCACGCATCACACAACGAGCCCGCCATGCATCGCAAACTGCGGCCCCTCGCGCCACAACATCATTAAGAAAAGGTTAATGGCGGGGGGCGGAACGGCCGTGCAAAACCCCACGGAAAACCTGCGACGCGTGGCATATTGGAAAGCTGATTCGGCCGCTCTTCGAAGAGTACCTGCCCGCATGACGCTGCTTTCCTCGGTCCATATCAATACGCGCCGCTTGCGCCGGCGGCACCGCGGCCATCTCGTTCCGATCGCGCTTGCGACTACCATTGCCGCCGGCGCGATCGCGCTGGTGGTCTATTTGCTATGGCCGACATGGGAGCCGGTAAAATCGGATGATCCGGGGCGACTGCCGGTCAGCGTGGGCGCTACGCTGTTCAACGTCCCGACCCAAGCCGTGCGCATGAAGGTGCAGCGCCATTCCGGACCGCAGGAGCGGGTCGACCTCTCCTTCGCCTATCCTTCGCTCGATGCGGCGGCCGCGCCGAAGCACGCCAGCGCCGAGACGACCGAGGCGGCGATTCAGCCGATCGACCGCATCTTCCTGTCGATCTCCGCGCACCACGACACGCTGGCGCCGGATGTCCGCGTGCGCACCATCTATCCGCGCTATCTCGAAAAGGTCTCTTCGCAAGGGGATGACGGCCTGACCGCGCGCGCGTTCCGCGACGGCACGCCCTACAGCGGTGAAGACCTGTTCGTTGCCTCAACGCCAGCAATGGTCGCGCGCTGTACCCGCGACGCCGCGACGCCGGGCATGTGCCTCAGCGAGCGCCGCATCGACGGCGCGGACCTCACGTTCCGGTTTCCGCGAAGCTGGCTTTCGCAATGGCGCGACGTCGCGGGCGCCATGGACAGGCTGACGGCGCAGCTGCGCGGGCCGCGGGGATAGATCGAGGTCGTTTCGAGGCAAGCGCCCATTCATGGTTTCCTGAAGGGCCGCGATCAGCCGAAGGTTTGCGGGCGCCGGGCCCGAGCAGCTTTTTTTCAAGTTGCACTCTTGTCAGCGTTTCAATGTGGGCGCAGCCTGTCGGTATCCGTTGGTCCGATGACGGAGCCGTCGGTTCGACGGCATCGCATGGTTTGTAAAAAACAAAATAGCGGAGGAAACACGCATGGCTTACGATGTTTCGCGAAGGTCTCTACTCGCCCTCGGTGCCGGGTTAGGTGCAAGCCTGATGGGCGGCAGCGTTCTGGCGAAGGCGCCAAAGCTCGGCACCCAGTCACCTTATTTCCACCGGTTCAATCTGGGTGGCGCCGAGGTTACCGTGGTGTCCGACGGCCCGTTGCCGCTCGGCGATCCATCGGGAACGTTTGTCGGCGTTCCGAAGGAAGACGTCAAGAAGATGCTAACCGACAACTTCCTGTCGCCCGACAACGTTGTCCTCGAGCAGAACTCGCCGATCGTGAACATGGGTGACAAACTCGTCCTGTTCGACACCGGCATGGGAACATCCAAGGCGTTCGGACCGACCACCGGCCGTCAGCAGAAAAGCATGGCCGAGGCCGGGATCAAACCGGGCGACATTGACGCCGTCGTCTGCTCGCACGCGCATATCGATCATATCGGCGGCATCGTCGATGCCGACAATAAGCCGTTGTTTCCAAACGCGCAGGTCTATATCGCCCAGAGCGATTTCGATTTCTGGACCGACGAAAAGAAAATGGACACTCCGCTAAAGGATTTTGTCGTTCATGCCCGCAAGAACCTGATGCCGGTGCGCGACCGGCTGGTGTTCTTCAAGGACGGCCAGGAGTTCCTGCCGGGCGTCCAGGCAATGGCGGCACCCGGACATACCGTGGGCCACCACATGTTCATGGTGACATCGGACGGCAAATCCTTCGCATTCCTCGGCGACCTGACGCATCATCAGGTGCTGCTGCTGGAAAGGCCGCGCATGGAGTTTGCTTACGACACCGACCCAAAAATGGCCGCCGACACGCGCGTGAAAATGCTGGACATGCTGGCCGCAAACAAGATCGCGGTGATGTCGTACCACTTTGCCTGGCCGGGATATGGCCACGTCGTCAAGGCCGGCGACGGCTTCCGCTATATCGCCGAACCGATGGTCATGACCTTGTGATCGACAACAGCGGCAGCGCCTCTACCAGCGCTGCCGTCTCATCAGGCGGCGTGGTGCGCTGCCAAGCCCGGGCCGTAACGGACGCCGGTGTTCCGTACCGGCCCCGGTTCTGCGAAGCAGCGCCAAGAACGCTGCATCACGCGCGGGGACGCGTCGCCTCACCCCTGATCGACCAAGTCCTCCTCCAGGATCGCCATCTGGAACTGGAACGAACGGTCGTCGTCCTCGTCGTCGACGAATAGCACGCCGATGAATTCCTCGCCGATATAGACTTCCGCCGAATCGTCCTTCTTCGGCCGCGGCACCACGCGGATTTTCGGGTTGCCGAACAGACGCTTGAGATAGGCGTCGAGTTTCCTGACTTCCTGCACGTCCACGGGCGTCTCCAATCAATCGGGCTCTTGCGAAGGTTTAGTACGCGTCGAGACGCGCGGCCAGAAGTTTGTAACAAACCCCGCGCGCGATTTATACGGCGAAAATCAATGTCCGATGGCGTCGATCATCTGGGCGTTGATCATCTGATCCATGGTGCGCGACGGCTCGGCGCAACCGGCCTCGCCGACGATTTTCGCCGGAACGCCGGCCACCGTGACGTTATTCGGCACCGCCTTCACCACCACCGAGCCCGCGGCGATCCGCGCGCAATGCCCGACCTCGATATTGCCGAGAATCTTGGCGCCGGCGCCGATCATCACGCCGCTGCGGATCTTTGGATGGCGGTCCTCATTCTCCTTGCCGGTGCCGCCGAGCGTGACGCCGTGCAGGATCGAGACGTCGTCGTCGATCACCGCGGTCTCGCCGACCACGAGGCCGGTGGCATGATCGAGGAAAATGCCGCGGCCGATTTTCGCGTTGGGATTGATGTCGGTCTGGAACACCGCCGAGGAACGGCTCTGCAGATAATAGGCAAAATCCTTGCGGCCCTTGCTGTGCAGCCAGTGCGCCAGCCGATGGGTCTGGATGGCGTGAAAACCCTTGAAGTAGAGCAAGGGATCGATGAAGCGCGAGGTGGCGGGATCGCGGTCGTATACCGCCACCAGATCGGCGCGGAATGCGTTGCCGAGATCGGGTTCGTCGCGCAGCGCTTCATCATAGGTCTGGCGGATCAGATCGCCCGACAGCGCCTGATGATCGAGACGCTCGGCGATGCGATGGATCACCGCATCTTCCAGGCGGTCATGATGCAGCACGGTGGAAAAGATGAAGGACGCCAGTTCGGGCTCGCGGCGGACGATGTCTTCCGCCTCGATGCGGATGCGATCCCAGATCGGATCGAGCGCCGCCAGCTTCGGGTTCTGCGGATTGATCTGATGCATGGCCATGACGCTGCTCCCGCGAATTCAAGTGTCTCGTCCCGTATTATAGCACGACGGGCGGACGGCTGTCGCGTCGCCGATCCGGCAAAAACGCTTGGCGGCCAGTCTAGGTTAAGAGGTGGTCGGGCAATTCCACAAATCAAGCGCTCCGGATGCTCAAATGTCCGACTATTTGCGGATAGGCAGTCACCCCGGTTCTACGCATGTTGCTCTCGCAACAAGGAAATTCGTCATTAACACGCAGATTTTACGTGCGCGGCAACCGGGGTCGGCGCTGGTCCCGACGATCGCAATCGCGGTCCCGCTGCTGCTGATCGCGCCGGCGATCTGGAACGGCTATCCGCTGCTGCAGTTCGATACCGGCGGCTATCTTGCCCGTTGGTATGAAGGTTATCTGGTCCCCAGCCGGTCGACCGTATTTGGTCTGTATTTGCATTTCGGCCAGGGCTCGTACTTCTGGATCAATCTCGGGATCCAGGCGCTGGCGACGCTGTGGATCGTGCAGCTGACACTGAAAGTGTTCGGCATCCGAACGCCGCTCCGCATCACCGGCATCAGCCTCGCCTTGATCATGACGACCGCGCTGCCCTGGCTCGCCAGCATGCTGCTGACCGACATTTTTGCCGGGCTGGCGATACTGTCGCTGTTTCTCCTCGTCCTGCATGCCGAGAAGATTTCGCCGATCGAAAACTGGCTGCTGTTTGCGTTCACCTCGTTTGCCGCGGCGACCCACAGCGCGACGCTCGGCGTGTTGCTTGGCCTGTGCTGTGCCGGCTGGATGGTGCGGCCGTGGTTGGCGGCGCACATTCCCGCGATCGGCCTCGTACGCGGCAGCCTGACGATCGTTGCAGGCGCGGCGATGTTGCTCACGGCCAACTTCGCGCTGTCGGGACAATTCGCGTGGACGCCCGGCGGCTCGGGTGTGGTCTTCGGACGAATGCTGCAGGATGGCATCGTGGCGCGCTATCTGAACGATCACTGTCCGACGATGAAGCTGAAACTGTGCCCGTACCGCAACGAGCTTCCGGCCACCGCCGATGCTTTTCTGTGGGGCAACGGCATGTTCAACACGCTCGGCCGCTTCAAGGGCATGAACGACGAGATGGGTTTCATCGCGCTGCATTCGCTGGCCGAGTATCCGGCGTGGCAGGCCGAGGCGGCGCTTGCCGCCACCGCGCAGCAACTGATTCATGTTGCAACAGGGGAAGGCACCACCGCCTGGCTCGGACACACCTACGGGATCATCGAGCGTTATCTGCCGGCGCAGATCACCCCGATGCGGGCCGCGCGCCAGCAACATTGGGGTAGAGATGCCAATTTTGATGCGATCAACCGGGTCCATGTACCCGTCGCGCTGGGATCGATGCTGGCGCTGCTCGGAATTGTCGGACATGGATTCTGGCGCCGCCGACTCGACGATGTCACGCTGCTGGCCGCAGCGGTTTCGCTCTCCTTGCTCGGCAATGCCTTCATCTGCGGCGTGATCTCCGGCCCGCACGACCGCTACGGCGCGCGGCTGGTGTGGATTGCGACGTTCGCCATGCTGATCGCCGCCCTCAAGCACTTCGCCGATGACGGTGAGCCGGCGGGCGCCTCATTTTTGGCCTGACAAGAACTCAAGCACGCCAGTCTTGTAGACCTTGTCGCCAACCGCGCGCATATGATCGCGGTTCGGGATGTTGAGTACCTGCGACCCCGGGATGATCTTGCCGAGCTCATCGGCCGAGCCCGCGATCTCATCCTTCGTTCCGACCGCGATCAGCACGGGCACGTTGATTTCGGCGGCTTGGCTCTCCGTCATCAGTTCCCGCGACCCGCGCAGGCAGGCGGCGAGCGCGCGGCGATCGGAGCGGGTCTGGTCGGCGAAGGCGCGGAAGGTGCGCCCGACCGGATCGGTCACGTCATCCAGCGAGGCGGCCTCCAGGGCTGTAGCGACGTTTTCGCCGGGACCGCCGCCCTTGATCAGGCCGATGCCGATGCCGCCTAATATCGCCGAGCGCAGCCGCTGCGGCTGCGTGCGCGCCAGCACCGCGGTGATCCGCGACCCCAGCGAATAGCCCATGATGTCGGCGCGATCGATTCTGAGGTAATTCATCAGCGCGATCACGTCGCCGGCCAGGATTTCGATGCCGTAGTCCCTTGGATCATAAAGCTTGCTGGAATCGCCGTGGCCGCGCAGGTCGAGCGCGATGACGCGGCGGCCGTTCTTGGTCAATTCCGACACCCAGGCCGGATACACCCAGTTCACATTCTTGCTCGAACCAAATCCGTGCACGAGCAGAATCGGATCGCCTTCGCCTTCATCGAGAAAGGCAATTTCAACAGCGCCGTGATGAAAGCTCGGCATCGGTCGTTCCATGTTTGGGAGAAGGTCAGGGGCCGGGATTGGCCGCGACTTTAGCCGTGCGCGGCGGTCACGGCCAGAGCGGGCGGAGAGCACGGCGCCGTTTGCTTGCGCAACCGCCTCGCCTTCTTGCGAGTGAGGTACGACATCGTCAGCCGCTCGGCGGTTGCCTTGATCGACGATACAAATCCGATCAGCGCCAGCAGAGCCCAGAATACCCACTGCGCCAGGTCGAACGCGCCGGCCGCAAGTCCCAAGGCGCCGCGGCCGAGCAGTTTCAGGATCGCGCGGGTCTGGCCGCCTTTGGCTTCCGCGAGCCTTGCTGCGCGGGCGACGTCCTTCGGGCCTTCGGCGATCCGCAGCGTATCGAGCGCACCCTTGATGCCGGCCTTTTCACCGACCCGGCCGACATCCTTGGCAAGGCGCACCAGCCCGCCGGCCTTCTCGGCGCGGAAGGCGGCCTTGATCGCGCCAATGGTTTCACCGGGCCGCATCACCGAGCCGGTCGCCACCGCCTGCTGCAGCAGCGGCGCATCGATCACCTCGCGCGCGGAGCGGCCGGCCCACTGCGTCAGACCTTCGCCCAGCCGCCCGACCTTGCGGGCGTCCTTGACCAGCGTCAGGCCGGCGCGCGCCGGCGCCGCGCCGCCGAACGAGACGTAGGTTGCCGCGGTCACCGCAAGCCCTGCGCTGGCAAGACCCAGGATCAGGTGGTCGGTATCCTCGCCCATGGCGAGATGCTTGCCTTCACGCACCACGTCGCGGATATCGCCGAACACGAACAGGTCGCCGGCCACCGTGCCCGACAGGCTGGCGAGGTCGTCGGCCGTGCCGGTGACCAGCCCGGTGGCAAATCGCTTGGCGAAATGCGACGCCGAATTTTCCTCCGCGACGGCGTCGGTGACCCGGTGGGACAGATCCTTGGCGAGCGGGATATTTCTCGCTGCGGCAAGTTCGACAAAGCTGTTAGCCAGGTCGGCGTCACCGGCCGACAGCGCGGCTTCGACGTTTTGCGCGACGATTTCCGGCGCATTCCGCAGGGCAGAATTGAGCCGGAGGTCGGATAGTTCGGCGGGATCGTCCTGCGCGGCGAGGATAGCCCCGGCGTCGCGGGCATGCGGCCACAGCAGCGCGCACGCTAGCGCGCACCCGGCCATTCCCGTCATTGCCGCGCCGATCCGCCACCTCATCAAAACCCCGTGTTCCGCTTGCTTCGAGACGGTGTGCCGTTTTTAAGACACACCTGCCCCGACGAAAGGAGGGCTTTTCCGAGACGACAAGATTGTGTCGAATTTGCATGGGCAGGTTGCACCCCTGATTGCACTGGGAATCACGATCCGCAGCCCTTAAAGCTGCGTTCCGACGGTGCGCCGCTCGCCGGTTGCCTCTCGCGTCCATTGCGACCAAAGGTGAATAAGATGGCCGATCACGTCGTTCCGCATTTCCATAATGACGCCGGCGTCGCGATCATCGAGATCGGCTCGCAGGAGTTCATGTGCGTCGGCGCCAATCCGCCGTTCGATCACCCGCACGTATTCCTAGACCTCGGGAACGACAACGAGATCATCTGTCCCTATTGCTCGACGCTGTACCGCTACGCCGCCGATCTCGGCGCCGGCGAGGCCCGGCCGCCGGAATGCGTGGTGAAGGACAAGGCCGCCTGATCAATCCGTGGCTGCGACGCGCACCATCGTTGTTGCAGGTGCAGGGATCGGCGGACTGACGGCGGCGCTGGCGCTGGCCGCAAAGGGATTTCGCGTCGTCATTCTCGAAAAGGCCGAGCGGCTGGAGGAAGCAGGCGCCGGCCTGCAGCTGTCGCCCAACGCCAGCCGCATCCTGGTCCAACTCGGGCTGCGGGATCAACTCAGCAGCAGCGCGGTCACGCTGGACGCCATCAGCATCCTGAGCGCGCGCAGCGGCGGTGAGATCGCGCGCCTGCCGCTCGGAGAGGCGGCAGCCCTTCGCGCCGGCGCGCCCTATTGGGTGGTGCATCGCGCCGACCTGCAATCGGCGCTACAGGCCCATGTCAACGACAACCCGGATATCGAGCTGCGGCTCGGTTGCCAGTTCGAGGATGTCGTCACCCACGCCAGGGGCCTGACCGTTGGCCAGCGCAGCGGCATGACGCGGCAACAGGAACCGGCGCTGGCGCTGATCGGCGCCGACGGCGTCTGGTCGGCGGTGCGGCATCATCTGTTTCCGCAACTGCAGCCGCAATTCTCCGGACTGATCGCCTGGCGCGGCACCATCGAGGCCACGCAATTGCCGCGTGAATATAACTCCAGACGGGTGCAGCTCTGGATGGGATCCAACGCGCATCTGGTGGCCTATCCGATCTCGGACGGACGCCGGATCAATGTCGTCGCGATCGTGCCGGACACATGGAACAGGCCGGGCTGGAGCGCACCCGGCGATGCGATGGAGATCAAGCGGGCGTTCACGCCGCAGCACTGGCCGGGGCCGGCGCGGATGATGATCGGCGCGGTCGATGGCTGGCGGAAATGGGCGCTGTTCACCGTTCCCGACGGCGGCGCGTGGAGCAGCGGCGCGGTGACGCTGCTCGGCGATGCGGCGCATGCCATGCTGCCGTTTGCCGCCCAGGGCGCCGCGACGGCGATCGAGGACGCGGCCGTGCTGGCGCAATGTCTTGAAGGCACGGCCGCGAACGCCGCCGCGATTGCTCCGGCGCTGCAGCGTTACGCCGGTCTACGTCGCGCGCGGGTGGCGCAAGTGCAGCGCACGGCGCAGCGAAACGGCAAGATCTATCACCTCAGCGGCGCGGCAGCCCTGGCGCGCGATCTTTTCATCCGGGCGATCGGCCCGCGGCGCATGCTGGCGCGGCAGGACTGGATCTATGACTGGCGGGTGTAAGCGGGCGACCGCCCGCGGCAGCCTGGGATCAATAGACGGCGCTGCCCGATTTCGCTGAACCATGACCCTTGCCAACTGCCGGCGCCGCGGCAGCGGGAACCGGCGCCGGTGCGGCCGCGGCGGGTAATCCGGCGACGCATTTGTTACGCTGCCACGTCTCCTCCGCAAGCTTCGATGACGCGCGGGCCGAGATGTAGTCGTTGCGATACGCCAGTTCGCCGACCACCGAGCCGCCGACGCCGGTGTCGGCCTTCGCGATCAACCCCTGCAGCTCCGCGGTGCGCGTGGCGAGCGCCTTGCGTTCTGTTTCCAGCTGCTTGCAGTCGAACTGATCGTATTTCGCAGGATCGACAAACGCCGCCGACGCAAAACTGTCTCCGACATTGGCGCAGCCGCCAAGCATCGCGCCGAAGCCGGCGCCGAGCACCAGCAGCGCCGCCGCGGTCGCGCGCGACGTCAACCTCCGTCCATGACAATGATCGACCATAGAACCTTTCTAGCTGGACAATGTTGAAGTTGCGTAAAGCACCGCCCGGTGTCCGGATTGAGGCCGCTAAACGCCTCAATGCGGAGCGCGCGTTTGCCGTTCGTCCTTGAAAACCACATGCGCACAACCTACAATGAAAAAGGCCCGAAAACAGCCCATTTATGCAACCACGCCCGGTGCCGCGCGGTCCGCCACGCGAACGTTCTATTCAGGGAAATGTCGATGTCGATGAAGAGGCGCGAGGCGCTTCGAAAATCCCCGTTCGACTCGAGGGCCGCCGCCATCGCGGTCGGTCTCCTCAGCGAAGGTTTTTGAGATGCTCGGCCGCCGCAGAACCCTGCTTCTCACCGGCGCCAGCCGCGGCATCGGGCATGCCGCGGTGAAGAAATTTTCCGCCGAAGGCTGGCGCGTGCTGACCGTGTCGAGGCATCCGTTCGACCCGCGCTGCCCGTGGGAAGGCGGCGCCGACAACCATGTGCAGCTCGACCTGCAGGACATCCGCTCGGTGGAGGACATCGCCAAGACCCTGAAGGACAAGACCGACGGCTATCTCGACGCGCTGATCAACAACGCCGCCATATCGCCGAAAGCCGAGGACGGCAAGCGGATGGACAGCCTGCACACCCGCTACCAGGACTGGCTCGCGGTGTTCAACGTCAACTTCTTCTCGATCGCGCTGCTGGCGCAGGCCTTCCGCAGCGAACTGATCGCCGCACGCGGCACCGTGATCAACATCACCTCCATTGCCGGCAGCCGGGTGCACCCGTTCGCAGGCTCCGCCTACGCGTCATCGAAAGCGGCGCTGGTGGCGCTGACCCGCGAACTGGCGCATGATTTCGGCAATTCCGGCGTGCGGGTCAACGCGGTGGCGCCCGGTGAGATCGAAACCTCGATCCTGTCGCCCGGCACGGAAGACATCGTCAAGAACGAGATTCCACTGAAGCGGCTGGGGCAGCCGCACGAGGTGGCGGACCTGCTGTTCTTTCTGTGCTCCGACCAGGCGGCTTATATCACGGGATCGGAGATACATATCAATGGCGGGCAGCATGTATAGCGAGTCCGCATGATGAGAATCGCGCTCATCGCCATCGCGTGCTTGCTGATCGGCGCGCCGTCCTTACCCGCCGCCGAGCATCCAACCTACGGTCCGGAGTTGCAAGGTTTCGACTATCCCTACGAAGTGCAGCGCTACAGCTTCACCTCGCAGGGCAGCGACGTAACGATGGCCTACATGGATGTGAAGCCGCAAAGCCCGAACGGCAGGACGGCGGTGCTGCTGCACGGACGGAATTTCTGCGCCGCCACCTGGGAAACGACCATCGCCGCGCTGAGCAACGCCGGTTATCGTGTGATCGCGCCCGATCAGATCGGCTTCTGCAAATCAACTAAGCCGATCGGCTATCAATTCAGCATCCAGCAGCTCGCGAGCAACACCCACGCGCTGCTGACCTCGCTCGGCATCTCCAGGCCGATTGTGATCGGGCATTCGTTCGGCGGCATGACGACAATGCGCTACGCGTTGATGTTTCCCGAGGCGGTGGAGCGGATCGTACTGGTCAATCCGATCGGGCTTGAGGATTGGCAGGCGGCAGGCGTGCCGTTCGTCGACCTCGATCAACAGCTGAAAGCCGAGAAGGCGACCAACTTCGACAGCATCAAGCGATATGAAGAGCGCTTCTACTACGCCGGCCAGTGGAAGCCGGAATACGACCGCTGGGTCGAGATGCAGGCCGGCTTGTGGACCGGCAGCGGCACTGAGGCCGTCACAAAAGTGCAGGCGCGCATCGCCGAGATCATATTCACCCAGCCCGTCGTGCACGAACTCGAGCGCATCGCGGTACCGACGGTGCTGTTCATCGGCCAGCTCGACCGCACCGCGCCCGGCGCCAACCGCGCGCCGCCCGATGTCGCAAGCCGGCTCGGCAACTACCCCGAACTCGGCCGCGCCGCCGCCAGGCGCATTCCGAATGCCAAACTGATCGAATTCGCCGACCTCGGCCACGCCCCGCAAATCCAGGCGCCGGAGCGGTTTAATGCGATGCTCCTGGAGGTGCTGGCGGGGCGGTGACGTTCAAGGCGTAGATGCATGGTGCGGGCGGTGGGACTCGAACCCACACGACGTTGCCATCGAGGGATTTTAAGTCCCTTGCGTCTACCAGTTCCGCCACGTCCGCTTTGGTCCGGGATGCTTAGCGTGTTTTAAGGGGCGGGGGAAACCGGTTTGTGCCGCTGCCGGGCCGACCGGCATCACTGATTGAGAATGATGTCATGCCCTCGCTCTCCCAAATCACTACCGCTCCCGGCCTCACCTTCGACACCCTCACCGCCGGTGAACCCGGCGCGCCGCTGGTGCTGTTGCTGCACGGCTTTGCCGAATCCATGCACTGCTGGCGTGCGCAGGTGAACGCCCTCGCCGCCGCCGGATATCGCGCGGTGGCGCCGAGCCAGCGTGGTTATTCGCCGACGGCGCGGCCGGACCCGGGGGACACCGCGAATTATCACATCGAGCGGCTGATGGACGATGCGATGGCGATTGCAGGCGCCTGCGGCCATGGCGAGCGTCGCTTTCATCTCGTCGGCCACGACTGGGGCGGCAGCATCGCCTGGTCGCTGGCCGACCGCACCCCACAACGGCTGGCATCGCTCACGGTGCTGTCGCGGCCGCATCCGAACGCCTTCAATCGCGCGCTGCAGATGCCCGATGGCGAGCAGGCGCAGCGCTCGCGGCATCACAAGGCGTTTCTCGAGCCTGATGCTGCCGACGTGGTGCTGGCCGACAATTGCAAATGGCTGCGCGATCGTTGGGCCGCGGAGGGCATGCCCGCAAGCGCAGCGGAAGACCATCTCGCCATCCTCGGCAACAGGCCCGCGATGGAAGCGGCGCTGGCCTGGTATCGCGCGCGCGGCGCGATCCGCGGGCCGCTCGGCATCATCGAGGTGCCGACGCTCTATATCTGGGGCGATGCCGACGACACCGTGGGACGGATCGCCGCCGAAGGCACCAGGGATTTTGTCTCGGCGCCCTATCGCTTCGAAGTGCTGCCGGGAGGCGGCCATTTTGTTGCCGACCAGATGTCCGATGCGGTCAGCGAATTGCTGTTGCAACACGTTGCGGCTTATCCGGCCTAAAGTGCGATGGTTTTAGGCCGAGCACGCTCGGCTCACCTCTCCCCGCAAGGGAGAGGTCGACGCGCATCGTCAGATGCGCGGCGGGTAAGGGGCTGCCGCGAGTCATGAGTGCATGGAGAGACCCCTCACCCGAAGCCTTCGCTGGCGCTACGGCTTCGACCTCTCCCCTGCGGGGAGAGGTGAAGCTCAACGCGACCCGCCTAAGTCCCCTACTCGGTCTTGTCGATATTCCAGAACACCGGCGTCGCGGGTCCGGGGAGCACGCCGCTCAGCGATTTGCGCCAGGCTTGCGGCGCGGTGTATTGGCCGAGCGGGATGTAGATCACCTCTTCATAGACGCGCGCCTGGATGTCGGCGGCGATCTTCTTCTGCTCTTCCGCGGAGGTCGAGCGCGCATAGGAATCGCGCATCTCTTCCAGCTTGGCGTCCTCCGGCCAGCCGAACCAGCCGCCGTTCTTGCCCTTGCCGCTCACGGGGAGGCTCGCGATCGGGTTGGCGACATCGGCGGCGGCCCAGTTGGTGAAGAACATGTTCCAGCCGCCCTCCTTCGGCGGTTTCTGGCTGGCTCTCCGGGTCACCACGGTCTGCCAGTCGGTCGCCTGCAGGTCGACCTTAAAACCGGCATCGCGCAGCAATTGCGCGGCCACGATCGGCTGGGCTTTGAGCGTCACCACGTCGCCCGGCGCCATGATCACGATCGGGGTGCCGTCATAGCCGGACTCGGCGAGCAGTTTTTTGGCCTCCGCGACGCCGCCCTTCTTCAGCAGCGAAGCCGAACCGACGTCGGTCGCCAGCGGCGTGTCGCACATGAAGATCGCGCCGCACAGCTTGTAATATTGCGGGTTGCCGACCAGCGCATCCAGCACGTCCTGCTGGTTCATCGCCATCAAGGCGGCACGCCGCACCTTTACATTGTCGAAGGGCGGGTAGAGGAAATTCATGCGGCCGACGGTCTGAAAGCCCAGCTTGTCGAGCGGCTCGACGTGGATTTCCTTGTTGGAAGCCAGCACCGGCAAAATATCGAACGACGGATTCTCCATGAAATCGATATCGCCGGACTGCAGCGCGTTCACCGCGGTCTGCGCATCCGCCATGGTGATCCATTCCACGCGGTCGACCTTCACCACCTTGCCGCCCGAAGCCCAGCTCGGCGGCTCCTTGCGCGGCACGTAGTCCTTGTTCTTCTCATAGACCGCCTTCACCCCGGGCTGGAATTCGCTCGCCACGAACTTGAAGGGTCCCGAGCCGATCTGTTCCGATATCGCCTTGTCGGCGGGCGTCTCCGCGATGCGCTTCGGCATCATGAACGGCACTACCGAGGACGGTTTTGCGATCGATTCCAGCACCAGCCCGTAGGGCTCCTTCAGCTTCAGCGTGATGGTCTTGGGATCGGCGGCCTCGATTCCGGCGACGAAATTCATCAGCTTCTGGCCCATGCCGTCGCGCTTGCCCCAGCGCTGCAGCGACGCCACGCAGTCCTCTGCGGTGACCGGCGCGCCGTCATGCCATTTCAGGCCGTCGCGCAACGTGAAGGTGTAGGTCAGCTTGTCGTCGGAAACCTTCCAGTCCGCCATCTGCGGCTGGATCTTGAAACTGGAATCCGTCGCCAGCAGCGTGTCGTAGACCATGTAGCCATGGTCGCGGGTGATATAGGCGGTGGTGATGATCGGGTCGGTGACCCTTAAGTCGGAATGCATCACCGCGGTGATGGTTTTTGGACCGGCAGCCAGGACAGGGGTTGCCAGAATCGCCGAGAGCGCGATCGCCGGCAAGGTGGACGCAAAAGTTGAACGCAGCCAACGCGATTTAGGAAACATTCGATCTCTCCTGACGTGAAACTGGTCAAAGGCCGGTGATTCATTATGCAGGCCGCGGATTTTGGCCGCATAACGCCATGGTTCCTCTTCAGGATTCAGACTTGCACCAAGCGTGCCATGCGTCAATTGCGTTCCCGCGCGGCGGTTTGGCGCTGGCGCAGATACCGGCTTTCACCTTACAAAGGACCCGTCAACCAAACAGAGAGCCAGGATGAATCCCGCCAATCTTCCATTCGACTCCGAATCCATGCTGCAAGGCTTGAGAACCTGGGTGGAATGCGAAAGCCCGACCTGGGACGCAGGCGCGGTCGAGCGCATGCTTGACATCGCCGCGCGCGACATGGCGATCATGGGCGCCTCCATCGAACGCATCGCCGGCCGACAGGGGTTTGCCGGCTGCATCCGCGCCCGCTTCCCGCATCCGAAGCAGGGCGAGCCGGGCATCCTGATCGCCGGCCATTTCGACACCGTACATCCGGTCGGCACGCTGGAAAAGCTGCCGTTCCGCCGCGAGGGCAACAAATGCTTCGGCCCCGGCATCTTCGACATGAAGGGCGGCAGCTACCTGTCGCTGGAAGCGATCCGGCAATTGGCGCGGGCGTCGTTCACGACGCCGCTGCCGATCACGGTGCTGTTCACGCCGGACGAGGAAGTCGGCACACCGTCGGTGCGCGACCTCATCGAGGCGGAGGCCGCGCGCAACAAATACGTGTTGGTCCCCGAGCCCGGCCGCGCCAACAACGGCGTGGTGACCGGGCGCTACGCCATCGCGCGCTTCAACCTCGAGGCCATCGGCAAACCGAGCCATGCCGGCGCCACGCTGTCCTCCGGCCGCTCCGCGATCCGCGAGATGGCGCGGCAGATCATCGCCATCGACGGCATGACCACGGAGGACTGCACATTCAGCGTCGGCATCGTGCATGGCGGACAATGGGTCAATTGCGTCGCGACGACCTGCACGGGCGAGGCACTGAGCATGGCCAAGCGGCAGGCCGATCTCGACCGCGGCGTCCAGCGGATGCTGGCGCTGTCCGGCACCTCCAACGAGGTCACCTTCAAGGTGACGCGCGGCGTGACGCGGCCGGTGTGGGAACCGGACGCCGGGACGATGGCGCTCTACGAAAAGGCGCGCGGCGTCGCGCAGCAGATGGGCGTGGAGCTGCCCCATGGCAGCGCGGGCGGCGGCTCCGACGGCAATTTCACCGGGGCGATGGGAATTCCGACGCTGGACGGTCTCGGCGTGCGCGGCGCCGATGCCCACACCTTGAACGAGCACATCGAAGTCGACAGCCTCGCCGAACGCGGGAGGTTGATGGCGGGGTTATTGGCGACGCTGGAGTAGGGAAAACCGTCATCCTGAGGAGCCGCGCGCTTGCGCGGCGTCTCGAAGGATGGCCACACATGCGTATGCGGCCATCCTTCGAGGCTCGCAAGAGCTCGCACCTCAGGATGACGGGTGGATCGCTTTGACGAACGACATAAGGCGGAACAAGATAGATGCATGGCACGAGAATTGCTGATTTTACCGGGTTGTAGGAACTTCCGATGCTAGGCTATCTCCTCCGCCGCGTGCTCGCCGCCATTCCCGTGATGGGGGTGGTCGCGCTGTTCGTGTTCCTGCTGCTGCGGCTGACGCCGGGCGATCCCGCCGCGATTCTCGCCGGCGACAATGCTTCGCCAGAGCAGCTCGAGCGCATCCGCACCTCCCTTGGATTGAACGAGCCGCTTTACACCCAGTTCTTCACCTGGATCGGCAAGCTTCTGCACGGCGATCTCGGCGTGTCGCTGATCTCCAACGTGCCGGTGCTGAAGATGATCAGCCAGCGCATCGAGCCGTCGATCTCGATCGCGGTGTCGACCATCATCCTCGCCATCGTGGTCGCAGTGCCCCTTGGCGTCATCGCGGCGTGGAAGCACGGCAGCTGGATCGACCGCTTCGTGATGGGGCTGTCGGTGGTCGGCTTCTCAGTGCCGGTATTCGTGATCGGCTATGTGCTGATCCAGGTCTTTGCGATCGACCTGCGCTGGCTGCCGGTGCAAGGCTATCGCAGCATCTATAACGGCTTCGGCCCCTATTTCGAGCGGCTGATCCTGCCGACCTGCACGCTGTCGTTCATCTACATCGCCCTGATCGCGCGCATGACGCGTGCGGCGATGCTCGACGTGCTCGGCGAGGATTACGTGCGCACCGCGCGCGCAAAAGGCATTTCCGAGAGCGGCGTGCTGCTGCGTCACGCGCTGCGCAACGCCGCGGTGCCCGTCATCACGGTGATCGGCACCGGCTTTGCGCTCTTGATATCCGGCGTCGTGGTCACCGAAAGCGTGTTCAACCTGCCCGGCGTCGGCCGCCTCACCGTCGATGCCGTGCTGGCGCGCGATTATCCGGTGATTCAGGCGATGATCCTTTTGACCTCGGCCATTTATGTCACCGTCAATCTGCTGATCGACGTCGCCTACACCCTGCTCGATCCGAGGATCCGGTACTGATGTTTATCCTGATGGATGGCACGGAGTTGCACCGCGCGAAGGTCTGCCCCCTCTCCCGGAGGGAGAGGGTCGGGGCGAGGGGTAACGGTCTATCGATAATCCTAAGCCCCCTCACCCGACCGCTGCGCGGTCGACCTCTCCCCAAAGGGGCGAGGTAAGAAGATGGCGATCGAAACCCTCCCCGAGCCGTCGATTCCGATCACCACGCCGTTCCGGCCGGGGCTGGGTTTCTTGACGGCGACGCCGATCATCGCCGCCGCCACCGTCTGCCTTGCGCTGGTGATCGCATCTGCGATTTTTGCGCCGTGGCTTACCGCGCACGATCCGCAGCTGCTCGCGCCCGCGCTGCGATTGAAGCCGGCGAGTGCCGAATACCTCCTCGGCACCGACGCTTATGGCCGCGACGTGCTCGCGCGCATACTCTACGGCGGACGCATCTCGCTGCTGATCGGGCTCGGCGCCGCGGTCATCAGCGTCGCCGTCGGACTGATCATCGGCCTTGTCTCAGGCTTCTTTCGATGGGTCGATGCGGTGATGATGCGGGTGATGGACGGGCTGATGGCGATCCCGAGCATCCTGCTTGCAATCGCCGTGGTGTCGTTGTCGGGCGCCAGCCTGACCACGGTTCTGGTCGCCATCACCATTCCGGAAATCCCGCGCGTCGCGCGGCTGGTGCGCTCGGTGGTGCTGTCCGCGCGCGAGGAGCCCTATGTGGAAGCCGCTATTTCCGTCGGCTCCTCCTTGCCGAAAATCATGTGGCGGCATTTGATGCCGAACACGATCGCGCCGCTGATCGTCCAGGGCACCTATGTATGCGCCTCCGCGGTGCTCACCGAAGCGATCCTGTCGTTTCTCGGCGCCGGCATCAGCCCGGAGACGCCGACCTGGGGCAACATCATGGCCGAGGGCCGCGCCTATTTTCAGATAAAGCCGTCGCTGATCTTCTGGCCGGGATTGACGCTGTCGATCGCCATCCTTTCCGTCAACCTGATCGGCGACGCCGCGCGCGACGCGCTCGACCCCCGCATGAAGCAGCGCGAGGGTGGGAAGTGAACCCGAAGGTGAGTGATTGGTGCCCCGGACGCAACGCAGCGCGCAGCGCTTGCGGAGCGGTGCGCTGCAGAGCCGGGGCCGTACCAGACACCGGCGTTCGTTACGATCCCGGTTCTGCGGTGCGGCATGAAGAATGCCGCACCGCGCCCGGGAAACGAGGATGACATGACCTCCCTCGTTCTCGACATCGACAACCTCGTCGTCGGCCTCGGCAATAACCCGCGCAATGAGCGCATTATCGACGGCGTCTCGCTACAGGTCCGCGAAGCCGAGACGCTGTGCGTGGTCGGCGAAAGTGGCTCAGGCAAATCAGTCACCTCGCTGAGCGTGATGGGCCTGCTGCAAAAGGGCTCGCTGGTCCCCTCCGGCGGCAGCATCAAACTGGTCGGCGAGGAAATCCTGACCGCCAGCGACAGGCGCTTGCGGGAACTGCGCGCCACCCGCATGGCGATGATCTTTCAGGAGCCGATGACGGCGCTGAACCCGGTGGTGCCGGTCGGCAAGCAGATCGATGAAGTACTGCGGGTTCACACCAACCTCGACGCCCGCGCGCGGCGCCAAAAAATCCTCGCCATGATGGAGCAGGTCCGGCTTCCCGAGGTCGAGCGCATCTTCGCCTCCTATCCGCACCGCCTCTCCGGCGGCCAGCGCCAGCGCATCATGATCGCGATGGCGCTGGTGCTGGAGCCGAAGCTTTTGATCGCCGATGAGCCGACCACCGCGCTCGACGTCACCACGCAGAAGCAGATTCTCACTTTGATCCGCGACCTGCAGCGCGACCACGGCACCGCGGTGCTGTTCATCACCCACGACATGGGCGTGGTCGCCGAGATCGCCGACCGCGTCGCGGTGATGCGAGGCGGCCGTATCGTCGAGACCGGCGCGCTGGACCAGATCCTGCGCTCGCCCGCCATGGAATACACCCGCAACCTGCTGTCGGCGGTGCCGAGCCTCATTCCGCGCACGCCGCGCACCGATTCGACCGAGCCGGTGGTGCTGGAAACCAGCGGCCTCGGCAAGGTCTATCGCGAGCGTTCGTTCTTCGGCAAAGCCCAAGAGGTCGCCGCAGCCGAGGGCGTGACGCTGACGCTCCGCAAGGGCCGCACGCTCGGCATCGTCGGTGAGAGCGGGTCCGGCAAGTCGACGGTGGCGCGCTGCATCGTGCGGCTGATCGACCCGACCTCCGGCGGCATCAGGCTCGTGGGCCGCGAAATTTCCGATTTGTCCCGCGGCCTGCTGCAGCCGCACCGCAAGCGCATCCAGATCATCTTCCAGGACCCCTATCGCTCGCTCAATCCGCGCATCACGGTGGGCGAGACCATCGCCGAGGGCCCGATCAATTACGGCATGCCGCACAAGGAAGCTTTGGCAAGAGCCGCCGAACTGCTTGAGCTGGTGGACCTGCCGGTCGACGCTATTTCGCGCTATCCGCATCAATTCTCCGGCGGCCAGCGCCAGCGCATCGCGATCGCGCGCGCGCTCGCGCTCGATCCCGACGTGCTGGTGGCGGACGAAGCGGTCTCCGCGCTCGACGTCTCGGTGCAGGCGCAGGTACTGGAATTGCTCGACGACATCCAAACCCGCCTCGGCATCGCGCTGCTGTTCATCACCCACGATTTGCGCGTTGCGGCGCAAATCTGCGACGATGTTGCCGTGATGCAGCATGGCCGCGTTGTCGAACAGGGGCCGGCGGCGCAAGTACTGACAAATCCGCAAGTTGCCTATACCCGCGCGCTGCTTGACGCCGCCCCCGGACGGGAGTGGGATTTTGCCAACTTCCGGCCGGTGAGAGAAGCAGCTGTGCTTTGACAATGAACTCAAACATCGTCATTCCGGGGCGGCGCGAAGCGGCGAGCCCGGCATCCATAACCACGATCGGCGGTTATGGATTCCGGGCCTGCGCCCCAAGAGGCGCATCCCGGAATGACGATGTTGAAAGTTGAGACTTCTTCATGACCCGTATCGCCATCGGCGGCTTCCTGCACGAGACCAACACCTTCGCGCCGACCAAGGCGACGTATGAGGGTTTTCTGCATGGCGGCGGCTGGCCGCCGATGCGCGAGGGCGCAAAACTGCTGGAGAAGATGCGCAACATCAATGTCGGCATCGCCGGCTTCATCCCGGCCGCGGAGGCGATGGGCTGGGAGCTGGTGCCGACGATCTGGTGCGCCGCAAGCCCGTCGGCGCATGTGACGAGGGACGCCTATGAACGCGTCGCCAAGGCGATTGTCGATGGCGTCCGGGCGGCGGGCGCGATCGACGCGGTTTATCTCGACCTGCATGGCGCCATGGTCGCCGAGCATATCGACGATGGCGAAGGCGAAATCATTGCCCGCGTGCGCGAGGTGATCGGCCGTGATTTGCCGCTGGTGGTCAGCCTCGACCTGCACGCCAATGTGACGCGACAAATGGTCGAACAATCCGATGCGCTGATCGCCTATCGCACCTACCCGCACATCGACATGGCCGATACCGGCCGCGCCGCCGCGCGGCATCTGGCGCTGCTGCTGCGCTCAAAACATCGTTTCGCCAAGGCGTTCCGGCAAATCCCGTTCCTGATTCCGATCAGCTGGCAGTGCACCAATGACGAGCCCTGCAAGAGCATCTACGCAAAACTCGCAGCCCTTGAGAGCGAGGCGGTGCCGACGCTGTCGTTCGCGCCGGGCTTTCCGGCCGCCGATTTTCCCGATTGCGGCGCGAGCGTGGTCGCCTATGGCCGGACCCAGGCCGACGCGGATGCCGCCGCGGACCGGATCGCCGCGCTGATCGTCAGTCATGAAGGCGATTTCGACGGCCGCATTTTTGCGCCCGATGACGGCGTGCGGTTCGCAATGGAGGCGGCACAAGGCGCCGGCAAGCCCATTGTGATTGCCGACACCCAGGACAATCCGGGCGCCGGCGGCGATTCCGATACCACAGGCATGTTGCGCGCGCTGGTCCGCAATGGCGCCACCAACGCCGCGGTCGGCGTCATCGTCGATCCGGAATCGGCCAAGGCGGCCCATGCGGCTGGACCGGGCGCGATCGTGAGGTTGGCGCTCGGCGGCAAGTCGGGAATTCCGGGCGATGCGCCATTCGAACACAATTTTTTCGTCGAAAAATTGTCCGATGGAAAATTCACGGCACCGGGCCCCTATTTCGGCGGCGGCATGATGAACCTCGGCCCATCCGCCTGCCTGCGCGTCGGCGGCGTCAGAATCGTGGTCGCCTCGCGCAAGGCGCAACTGGCCGATCAGGCGATGTTCCGTTTTGTCGGCATTGAACCGGCGGAGCAATCGATCCTGGTCAACAAGAGCTCGGTGCATTTCCGCGCCGACTTCGAGCCGATCGCGGAAAAGATCATCATCTGCGCCGCGCCGGGCGCAATGCCGGCCGATACGTCGATATTGCCGTGGACCCGGCTGCGCCCCGGCGTCCGCCTCAAGCCGAACGGAATCCCGTTTACGCCCGCGCCGAAATCGCGTTCTACCTCTCCTGCCATCGGATAACCGACATGCCCAATATCGACCGCATCGAAGCCTTTGCCGACGAACTCACCGCCATCCGTCGCGATTTTCACGCGCATCCCGAGGTCGGCTTCGAGGAAGTGCGGACCTCCGGCATCGTCGCCGACAGGCTGACGCAATGGGGCATCGAGGTGCATCGCGGTCTCGGCGGCACCGGCGTGGTTGGCGTGCTCAAGGGCAAGGGCACGAACGGTAAACGCATCGGGCTGCGCGCCGACATGGATGCGCTGCCGATGGAAGAAAACACCAATCTGAAATGGCGTTCGACCATTCCGGGGCGTTTCCACGGCTGCGGTCATGACGGCCACACCACCATGCTGCTGGGCACCGCGCGCTATCTCGCGGAAACGAAGAATTTCGACGGTACCGTGCATTTCATCTTCCAGCCCGCCGAAGAAGGCCTCGGCGGCGCGCGCGCGATGATCAAGGACGGGCTGTTCGAGAAATTCCCCTGCGACGAAATCTATGGGTTGCACAACGCGCCTGATTTGAACCACGGTGAACTTGCCATTCTTCCCGGACCGGCCATGGCCGGCGCGGATTTCTTCGACATCGCCATTACCGGCTATGGTGCCCATGGCGCGATGCCGGAAAACGCCAAGGACCCGATCATCGTCGCCATGACGGTCGGACAGGCGCTGCAAAGCATCGTCAGCCGCAACGTCAATCCGCTGAAGTCGGCGGTATTGTCGATCACCCAGATCCATGCCGGCTCCGCCTACAACGTCATTCCCGGCGACGCAAAACTCTGCGGCACGGTGCGCGCATTCGACGATGGCGTGCGCGCGCTGATCCGCGAGCGCATGCGCACCCTCTGTGCCGGCATCGCAAGCGCCTTCCAGGTCGAAATAGCCGTGGATATCCGCGATATCTTCAGCGTCCTCGTCAACAGCGAGGAGCATTCCAAGGTCATCGAAGAGGTCGCGCGCACCGTCGTCGATCCTTCGAAGGTCATCACCCGATCGACGCCAAAAATGGGCAGCGAGGATTTTGCCGATATGCTGCACGCCGTGCCCGGCGCCTATTTCTGGCTCGGTCAGGAAGGCTCGGTGCCCGTGCACAATCCCGGCTATATCCTCGACGACAAGATTTTGCCGATCGGCGCCAGCATGTTCGCGCGCATCGTGGAAACCCGGCTTCCGGTGAACGCTCATGCATAAGCCCGCCTCGAACGAAGTGGTGACGTCGCTGCACGATCTCAGCGCCGTCGACCTGATCGCCGGTTTTCGCGCCAGACAATTCTCGCCATCGGAAGTGCTGGAGGATGTGCTGGCGCATATCGCGATATGGGAGCCGCACATAAAAGCGCTGTACGCGTTCGATCCCGACCGCGCGCGCGCGGCAGCGAAGACTTCGACCGAACGTTGGCGCAGGAGTGAACCCTCAGGTCCGCTCGATGGCGTGCCCACCACCATCAAGGAGAATATCGCCACCCAAGGCGTGCCGGTGCCGCTCGGCGCCGCAACCACCAGACTCGTGCCCGCCGCCGCGGACGCGCCGCCGGCGGCGCGCTTGCGCGAAGCAGGTGCGGTGATTTTTTCCAAAACCACCATGCCGGACTACGGCATGCTTTCGTCGGGGCTGTCGAGTTTCCATCCCCTCACCCGCAATCCGTGGGACCTGTCGAAAAATCCCGGCGGCTCCAGCGCCGGCGCCGGCGCCGCCGCGGCCGCCGGTTACGGCCCGCTGCACCTCGGCACCGATATCGGCGGCTCGGTGCGGCTGCCGGCGTGCTGGTGCGGCCTGGTGGCGCTGAAGCCGAGCCTCGGGCGGATTCCGATCGATCCACCTTACGTCGGCCGCGTCGCAGGTCCCATGACCCGCACCGTCGATGATGCGGCGCTGATGATGAGCGTGCTGTCCAAGCCTGACCGCCGCGACGGCATGAGCCTGCCGCCCAACGATATCAACTGGAAAGCGCTCGACCTGCCGCCGGCAAAAAGGCGCATCGGGTTGATGCTCGATCTCGGTGTCGGCCAGGCGCTGGAACAAGACGCGCGCGACGTCGCTGTGAAGGCGGCGCGGGCGTTCGAGGCCGCCGGCGCTGATGTCGCCGAGGTACCGGGCGTGCTGACGCGCGAGATGCTCGACGGGCTCGACGCGTTTTGGCGCGCACGCTCGTGGGACGATCTGTCGCGGATGGCGCCGGAAGATCGTGCCAAGGCGCTGCCCTACATCTACAAATGGGCGGAAGGCGGCGAAAAACTCTCGGGCGTCGATGTGGTCCGCGGATTCAACGCCACCATGGCGATCCGCGCCGCCGCGGCAAAACTGTTTGCCGACGTCGACTACGTGATCTCGCCGGTAGCGCCGGTGGTAAGCTTTGCCGCCGAACTGGCCTCCCCGATCAACGACCCCGCAAAACCGTTCGAGCACATCTGCTACACGGTGCCGTGGAACATGGCGGAGAATCCGGCGGCCTCGATCAATGGCGGCTACGACAAAAATGGTTTTCCGATCGGCGTGCAGATCATCGGCCGCCGCTTCGACGATATCGGCGTGCTGCGGATGGCCAAGGCGTTCGAGGCAATGCGCGGCCCGCAAAAGCCGTGGCCCGCGGCGCCGAAGCAATAATCACTGCCGTCATTCCGGGATGCGCCCTCTTGGGCGCAGGCCCGGAATCCATACACTCCGATGGTGGTTATGGATTCCGGGCTCGCGCCAAGAGGCGCGCCCCGGAATGACGGCTTGCCCATAACCCGGAGAAAACACCCCATGGCCTATGAGACGATCACCTACGAGGTCGCCGAGCAAATCCTGACCATCACGTTGAACCGGCCCGACAAGCTCAACGCCTTCAACGCCTCGATGCAGAAGGAACTGATCGACGCCTTCGACGCGGCGGACAAGGACGACAACATCCGCGCCATCATCGTCACCGGCGCCGGCCGCGCGTTCTGCGCCGGCGCCGATCTGTCGGAAGGCGCCAAGACCTTCGACCGCGATGCGCGGCGCGGTCCGGTGAAGCGGCTCGCCAGCGGCGCGGTCGATTACAGCGATCCGAACGTGCGGGACGGCGGCGGACAGGTCACGCTGCGCATCTTCAAATGCCTAAAACCCGTGATCGGCGCCATCAATGGCGCGGCGGTCGGCATCGGCGTCACCATGCAGCTCGCCATGGATATCCGTATCGCATCCGAAAACGCCCGGTTCGGTTTTGTCTTTTCCCAGCGCGGCATCGTGCCGGAGGCGGCGTCGAGCTGGTTCTTGCCGCGCATTGTCGGCATCAGCCAGGCACTGGAATGGTGCTACACCGGCCGGGTGTTTCCGGCGCAGGAAGCGCTGGCCGGCCGCCTTGTCAGCAAGGTGGTGCCAGCGGATGAGCTGTTGCCGGCCGCCCGCGCGCTGGCGCGCGAGATCGCCGAGAAGACCGCGCCGGTGTCGGTGGCGCTGATCCGGCAGATGATGTGGCGCATGCTGGGCGCCGACGATCCGATGGAAGCGCACAAGGTCGACAGCCGCGGCATCTACACCCGCGGCCGTTCGGATGATGTCAAGGAAGGCGTGGTGTCGTTTTTGGAGAAGCGGCCGGCGGTATTCAAGAACAAGGTGTCGGCGGACATGCCTGATTATTTCCCGTGGTGGGAAGAAAGAGAATACAAGTAGATGTCATTCCGGGGCGCGCCACTTTGCGCGAGCCCGGAATCCATAACCACGATTCGGGTTTATGGATTCCGGGCCTGCGCCCAAGAGGGCGCATCTCGGAATGACGAAATTCACATCATCAGCGCTACCCGCCCGATCGCCTTGCGCTCTATCAACAGTCGCATCGCCTTTGCATAGTCTTCCAGCGGTAGCCGGTGCGAGATATTCGGGCGTATCTTTCCAGCTTCCGCCCACTCGCCCAGCGCCTTGATGCGCGCCACGCCCAGCGCCGGATTTTTCCGCGCCGCTTCGCCAGCGCGGACGCCGAGCACGCTGGCGCCCTTGATCAGCACGAGGTTGGTGCGCGCAAGGCCAATGCCGCCGGTAAAACCGATGATGAGCACGCGCGCGCCCCAGGCAATGCAGCGCAGGCTTTGCTCGAACACCTCGCCGCCGACGGGATCGTACACGACATCGGCGCCGCGGCCGTCGGTGATGCGTTTCACCGCATCGCGGAACGGCTCGCGGCCGTACAGCACCAGATGTTCGGCGCCGCGCCGCTGCGCCACCGCAAGTTTTTCTTCCGACGAAGCCGCAGCGATTACGGTTGCACCGAGCAGCTTGCCGAGTTCGACCGCGGCCAGGCCGACGCCGCCGCCCGCGCCATGCACCAGCAACACTTCACCCGATTTGAGCTGCGCGCGATCGACCAGACCGTGATACGCCGTACCGTGCGCCGCCAGAAAGGTCGCACCTTCGGCATAGTCGAAGGTGCTGGGCAGCGGCGTCAGTTGCGATGGCGTAACCACCGCCTCATCGGCATAGCCGCCGTAACGCAATTTGACGATCACCCTATCGCCGGCCGCTGCGCCCTTTGCCGCGCCGTCGACTTCGGTCACCTCGCCCGCGGCCTCCATGCCCGGGATGAATGGCAGTTCCGGCTTCAGCTGATACTGTCCGGCCGCCATCAGAATGTCGGGAAAGTTGATGCCCGCGGCGTGAATGGCGACGCGTACCTGTCCCGAAGCCAGCGCCGCGGACGCAAAGCTCTCCAGCTGGAGCTTCTCCGGCGGACCGAGTTCGCGGCAAACGACGGCCTTCGGCATCAGGCCGCGCTCGCCTTGCGCCGTTGCAAGGCTTCGCGGATCAGCGGCAGCCGGTCGTTGCCGAAATACATGTCGGTCCTGTCGACAAAGATCGTCGGCGAACCGAAGCCGCCGCGCGCCATTACCTCGTCGGTGTTGGCCTTGAGCTGGTCCTTGATCGCCTGATCGGCGATCCCTGCGAACAGTTTTTCAGGATCAACGCCGACACGCCGACAGATCTCGGTCAGCACCGAATCCTGCGAGATGTCCTTGTCCTCGCCCCAATAGATCTCGAACACCGCGCGGGCGAACGGCAGCATCTCCTTGCCGAGGAAGATGCAGCCGCGCATCGCTTTCACGCTGTTCACCGGAAACACCGTCGGCCGCATCTTGATGGTCAGGCCGGCCGAGCGCGCCCAGTCCGCCATGTCTTTCTTCTGATACGCCAATTTCGCGGGCACCGGGTGCTCGCGCGAGGCATAGACGCTCGGATTGATGCTGTTGAAAATCCCGCCGACCAGGATCGGCCGCCACGTGATTTCCTCGCCGAACTCCCTGGCCAGCGGCTGGATGTTGTGGAAGGCGAGATAGGTCCAGGGGCTGGAGCAGTCGAAGAAGAATTCGATCATGGTGTTTTCCTCGTGTTGTATTCGTAGCCGCCCGTCATTCCGGGATGCGCCTCTTGGGGCGCAGGCCCGGAATCCATACTCACGATGGTGGTTATGGATTCCGGGTTCGCGCCAAGAGGCGCGCCCCGGAATGACGAATCATTGTGTTGCGCGCTCCGACAGCGCCTTTGCCGCCTGCCCGAACATGTTGCGCCGCGCCTCCTCATCGAACGGCTCCTTGACGAACCTGCCGATCGCGAGCCCGGCCTGCACCTGCGGCCGCGCGCGCACCTCGGCATACCAGCGTTTGACATGCGGATAATCGTCCAATGTAAACCCTTGCGCCTTGTGCGTCATGGTCCACGGAAAGCAGGCGATGTCGGCAATGGAGTATTCGCCGGCGACATAGGCGCCGGTCTTGCCGAGTTGCCGGTCGAGCACGCCGTACAGCCGCGCCGCCTCGTCGCGATAGCGCTCGATGGCATAGGGGATTTTCTCGGGCGCATAGAGCGCAAAATGGCCGTGCTGGCCGAGCATCGGACCGAGCCCGCCCATCTGCCACATCACCCACTGGATGGTCCTGGAACGGCCGCGCATATCCTTCGGCAGAAAGCGCCCGGCTTTCTCGGCGAGGTAAATCAGAATCGCCCCGGTCTCGAAGATCGAAAAGGGCTCGCCGCCGTCGGCCGGCGCATGATCGACGATCGCCGGAATCCGGTTGTTGGGGCTGATCGCAAGGAATTCCGGCTTGAACTGATCGCCGGCGCGGATGTTGACCGGGATCACCGTGTAGGGCAGCCCCAGTTCCTCCAGCATGATCGAGATTTTCCAGCCGTTCGGCGTCGGCGCGTAGTGCAGGTCGATCATGAAAGAAGTACCTTTCTTCGTCACATGTTACGACAATCTCCGGCCTTCGTCATGCCCGGGCTTGTCCCGGGCCATCCATGTCTTACTTTCTTGCAGGCACCAAAGACGTGGATGGCCGGGACAAGCCCGGCCATGACGACTTTTGTTGTTCTGTACCTCCTTCTTCGGACATGTCAGATAGACGCCCCAAATCAAAAAGGGAGAGGGACGCCCATGCTGTTTCCAACCACGATCGCCGGCTCGCTGCCGAAACCGGAATGGCTGGCCGAACCCAACGTGCTATGGGCGCCCTGGAAATCCACCGGCGCCGAACTTGCGCGCGCCAAGCGCGACGCGACCATGCTGGCGCTAAAGCTGCAGGAAGACGCCGGCATCGATATCGTCACCGAGGGCGAGCAGGCGCGGCAGCATTTTGTGCACGGCTTCCTGGCCAATATCGACGGCATCGATTTCGCCCATAAGGTCGAGATGGGAATCCGCAAAGACCGCTACAAGGCGATGGTGCCGCAGGTGGTTGCGCCGCTGCAGCTGAAGGGTCGCGTCCATGCCGACGAGGCCCGCATCGCCCGCACCCATACCTCGCATCAGTTAAAATTCACCTTGCCCGGCCCGATGACCATCATCGACACCATCGCCGACCAGTATTACGGCGACCGCGTCAAGATGGCGTTCGCCTTCGCCGAACTGCTCAACGCCGAAGCCAAGGCGCTGCAGGCAGACGGCGTCGACGTGATCCAGTTCGACGAGCCCGCCTTCAACGTCTACATGGACGAAGTCAGCGACTGGGGCATCAAGGCGCTGGAGCGCGCCGCCGAGGGCCTCACCTGTGCCACCGCCGTGCACATCTGCTACGGCTACGGCATCAAGGCCAATACCGACTGGAAGCAGACACTGGGCAGCGAGTGGCGGCAGTACGAGGATATCTTTCCGGCGATCGATGCGAGCCCGATCCAGCAGGTCGCGATCGAATGCCGCAACTCGAAGGTGCCGCTGGAATTGCTCGCTTTGCTCAAGGGCAAGGTCGTGCAGGCCGGCGTGATCGACGTCGCCAGCGATGTCGTGGAGACCGCCGAGGACGTGGTGAGCACCATCGAAGCGGTGATGAAGCACGTGCCTGCGAGCAATATCGTTGCGACGACAAATTGCGGCATGGCGCCGATGCATCGCGACATCGCGGAGGCCAAGCTGATGGCGCTCGGCGCGGGGGCCAAGCTGGCGCGGCAGAGGTTTGGGTGATAGCGCGCCATTTCCACCGTGATGGCCGGGCTTGTCCCGGCCATGACGAACACAAAATTACGCCACCGCGCTCGGATGCAACACAGGCCGATATCCTGCGGCCAACGCGCGTAGCGCGGATGGCGGCGTCAAAAGCATAGCGTTCGTAATGCCCCGCGCTTGGCGATATCCGTCAAACGACCACTGCAACGCCCTGCCCTGCGCAATCAGATAACTCTCGCCTGCCGCCACGACCATCGCGCCATCGGGCAATCCTTGCATAGGTAACGCGTGCAGCCGCTTTGCCTTTCCATCCAGGCGCTCGCGATGCAGCACGGCGTCCATCTCGGGCGCGCGCACACCGCTGACGCCATTGCCCCGCTCCCACGCTGCGCGAAAGTCGTTGGCATCGTCGCGCCGGCAGTAGAAGCACGGCCGGTGTCCCGCCGCGAACGAGGTCGCCTCGTCGAGAAAAAACAGTTCGGTCCAGCTTCGCGTCGCCATCACGTCGCGGCGGCGGCCGCGGAATTCGCAAACACACGTGATCCATGCCTTGCCGCTCCAGCGCCGCTTCAGCAGCGTTTTCGTCGCGGGATCATGGATGATGCCGCGATTGCCGGTAAACAGGCCGCGCTGCGGCGTCGATACGATCTCGCCGGAAGGCGTGACGCGATTTTGCAGGGTCATTGCGGGCTCCTTGTCCCGGGCGCGGTCTGCTCCCTCGCCACGTTCTTACGGGGAGAGCGTTGGGGTGAGAGACTCTCTCCGCAAGCACGACCGCGGGGAGTCCCCCTCACCCGCCTCGCATCTGACGATGCGAGCCGGCCTCTCCCCGCAAGCGGGCGAGGCTAAGCGCCATCGCGGATCGGCGGCAGGAAGGCCAGCGCAGTATCCCAGGGGAAATGGATCCAGGTATCCTGCGACACCTCGGTAATAAAAGTATCGACCAGCGGCCGTCCCATCGGCTTGGCGTAGACGGCGGCGAAATGCGCGTCCGGCAGCATTTGGCGCACCAGCCGCCCGGTCTTGCCGGTATCAACCAGGTCATCGACGATCAACAGCCCCTTGCCGGTGCCGCCACCGAGCGCCGCGGTATCGGCGGAGATGCTTTTCAGCACCTGCAATTCGCCCTGCTTGGTGTGGTCATAGCTGGCGATGCAGACGGTATCGATGACACGGACGCCGAGTTCGCGCGCCACGATGGCCGCCGGCACCAGGCCGCCGCGGGTGATCGCGATCACCGCGTGAAACGAACCCACTTCGTTGAGCCGCCAGGTCAGCGCGCGGCAATCGCGGTGAAACTGGTCCCATGAGACAGGAAAGGCCTTGCCAGCCCGCTCCTGCGCGCTCAATTCGGGAGCCTCGCCTGCCATAAAACCTCCTGCGTTTTTCGAACCATCGCGGTCGGGCGCGCCTAGCGCGCGACGTTCAATCCCGCCAGCATCTCTTTCACCGCATTCATCGCCGCGGCCAGCTTTTCCGGATCGCGCGAACGCACCACCAGATTGGTATTCGGCTTCTTGTCCTCGTCCTGGAACGGGTAGCTGCCGATGACGGTGTCGGGATGGGCCAGCGCGATTTCCCTCAAAGGTCCGCCGATGTCGCCTTCGCGCGCATTGGCGCGCACCGAGTCCGAAAGCATGCGCACGCCGGATTTCAGCTTCGGCGTGACGATGTCCATCATGGCCTGCATGATCGAGGGCACGCCGGCCATCACGATGACATTGCCGAGCTTGAAGCCGGGCGCCAGGATGGTCGCGCTCTGGATCAGTTCGGCGCCATCGGGAATCCGCGCCATCCTGAGGCGAGCCTCGTTCAATTCTCCCGCGCCCTGAAACCGCTCGCGAAAGCGCGCCACCACTTCCGGGTGGTGGTCGATGCCGACGCCGAACGCCTTTGCGACGCTGTCGGCGGTGATGTCGTCATGGGTCGGCCCGATGCCGCCGGTGGTGAACACGTAGTCGTAGCGATGGCGCAGCGCGTCCAGCGCCGCGATGATGTCAGCCTCGTCGTCGGCGACGACGCGGACCTCCTTGAGGTCGATCCCGAGATTGGTCAGGTATTCGGCGATAAAGCCGATGTTCTTGTCCTTGGTCCGGCCGGACAGAATTTCGTCCCCGATCACCAGGATTCCCGCCGTGACGATGTCGCTCATGATTTCTCCTCGCCACTCGGGACCCGCGCTATTCTGCCGCCGAAATGGGCAGTTACTAGCCGTTTTTTCGGGCAAAGCCTTGCCTGCCGATCCAAATGCCGTCCGGCCCATGCATATCGCGCTGGCCCGGGCCTTGCTACCCACCCTTTTTGTCATGCACTGTGTCGTGCGGCCAAGGAAAACGTCCGGTAAAAACAGTCGGGGTATATGGCACCTGCGTTCGACGAAATGAACGGGCCCGGCGGGGACCTTCGCCCGGCCTACCAGGAACTCTCCCGCTGGCTCAAGGAGACGCCGCCGGAAGCGCTGGAATATCGCCGCCAGGAAGCCGAACTGCTGTTCCGCCGGATCGGCATCACCTTCGCCGTCTATGGCGACGCCGAAGCTCAGGAACGGCTGATACCCTTCGACGTCATCCCGCGGATCTTCTCGGGCAAGGAATGGACGCTGCTGGAAAAGGGCCTGAAGCAGCGGGTTCGCGCGCTGAACATGTTTTTGCGCGACGTCTACCACGGCCGCGATATACTGCGCGCCAACATCATTCCCGACGACCTGATCTTCCAGAATCCGGTGTTCCGCCCCGAGATGAACGGCCAGCAGGTGCCGCACGACGTCTACGTGCACATCGCCGGCATCGACATCATCCGCACCGAGCCGGAAAACTTTTTCGTGCTGGAGGACAATGCGCGCACGCCGTCCGGCGTTTCCTACATGCTTGAAAACCGCGAAATCATGATGCGACTGTTTCCAGACCTGTTCGCCCGGCACCGCGTCGCGCCTGTGGAAAAGTACCCGGACGAGCTGCTCTCCGCGCTGCGTTCGGTGGCCCCGGGCAGCGCTTCGGCGGAACCGGTCGTCGCCCTGCTCACCCCGGGGGTCTACAATTCGGCCTATTACGAGCATTCCTTCCTGGCCGACAAGCTCGGCGTCGAACTGGTCGAGGGCCGCGACCTCATCGTCAAGAACGATGAGGTGTTCATGCGCACCACCGAGGGATTGAAGCGCGTCGACGTGATCTATCGCCGGCTTGACGACGACTTCCTCGATCCGCTGTCGTTCCGGCCCGATTCCGTGCTCGGGGTCCCCGGCCTGATGTCGGCCTACGCCGCGGGCAACATCACGCTCGCCAATGCGGTGGGCACCGGGATCGCCGACGACAAGGCGGTCTACAGCTACATGCCGGAGGTGGTGAAATTCTATCTCGGCGAGGATCCGATCCTGAAGAACGTGCCGACCTGGCGCTGCCGCGAGCCGAAGGATCTCGCTTACGTCCTCGACAATCTTTCCGAACTGGTGGTGAAGGAAGTCCATGGCTCCGGCGGCTACGGCATGCTGATCGGCCCGGCCGCCACCAAGGCCACCATCGAAGCGTTCCGCGATAAATTGAAGCGCGAACCGGAGGGGTTTATCGCACAGCCGACGCTGGCGTTGTCGACCTGCCCGACCTGCACTGAAAAAGGCCTGGCGCCGCGCCATGTCGATCTGAGGCCGTTCGTGCTGACCGGTCGCGATCGCGTCAACATCATTCCGGGCGGCCTCACCCGCGTCGCGCTGAAAGCAGGCTCACTGGTGGTGAATTCGAGCCAGGGCGGCGGCACCAAGGATACCTGGATTCTGGATGAGTGACTCTTCAACAATTCGCCGTTTCCCGGGCGCGATGCAGCGCGCAGCGCTGCTTCGCAGAACCGGGATCGTACCAGGGACGGTGTTTCGGGCGGTCCCGGTTCTGCGCAGCGGCATGAGAATGCCGCAGCGCGCCCGGGAAACGGACGGGTGAGAAGACATGCTGTCGCGCACCGCTGAAAACCTGTACTGGCTGGCCCGCTATGTCGAACGCGCGGAATATCTCGCGCGCACGATGGAAGCGACGCTGCGCGTCACCGCGCTGCCCAACACCTATATCGGCCAGACCAATGAATGGGATTCGGCGCTTTTGACCGCCGGCGTGGAAGAGGGTTTTTACGGCATCTATGACGAGGCCAATGAACAGAACGTCGTCGAGTTTCTGTCGTTCTCAGCGGCCAATCCGTCCTCAATCCGCAACTGTATCGAGAACGCGAGGCTGAATTCGCGTTCGGTCCGCACCGCCCTGACGTCCGAGATGTGGGACACCATCAACTCAGCCTGGATCGAATTGCAGGAGGTCTGGGGCAAAGGCACCAAGACCCGCGAGGAGCTCAACAAGTTCCTGCGCTTCGTCCAGGAAATTTCGCTGCGCTTCGACGGCTCGGCCTATCGCACCATGCTGCGCAACGACGCCTACTGGTTCTCGCGTCTCGGGCTGCATCTGGAACGCGCCGACAACACCGCGCGCATTCTCGACGTGAAGTATCACGTGCTGCTGCCCGAAGAGGAACATGTCGGCGGGCCGCTGGATTACTATCAGTGGACCTCGATCCTGCGCTCGGTCTCGGCGCTCACGGCCTATCACTGGGTCTACCGCGAAACGCTGAAACCGTGGCTGATCGCCGACCTCCTGATATTGAACGAGTCGCTGCCGCGCTCGCTGGCGAGCTGTTACAGCAACCTGGTGCGCAATCTCGATCAGATCGGCGTCGCCTACGGCCGCCAGGGGGCCTCGCAACGTCATGCCCGCGGCGTCCGCAATCGTCTAGGGCACAGCAACATGAACGACATCTTCCAGCACGGCGTGCATGAATTCATCCAGGAATTCATATTGGATAACGGCCGGCTCGGCGAGATCATCGCCAAACAGTATTTGATATGATTGCGGCATGATAAAATCACCACCGTCATTCCGGGATGCGCCTCTTGGCGCAGGCCCGGAATCCATAACCTCCGATCGTGGTTATGGATTCCGGGCTCGCCGCTTCGCGGCGCCGCGAATTGACGAAGCCTGAAATACGAAAGCACCGCATGCGCCTGCGAATAGCCCATTCCACCAGCTATCGTTACGAACCGCCGGCCACCGGCGTGATCCAGATCCTGCGGATGACGCCGGGCAGCCATGACGGCCAATACGTCGCCGAGTGGCAGATCGACGTCTCGACCGATTCGCGGCTCGATGTACACCAGGACGCCTTCGGCAATGTCACGCACGTGTTGACCTATGGGCCGATCGCCGATCTCACCATCAGTGTCGAAGGCCTGATCGAAACCCACGACACCGGCGGCGTGCTGAGAGGAACCGACGAGCGTTTTCCGCCGAGCCTGTTCCTGCGCTCGACTGATCTGACCAGGGTCAATCCGGCGATGGCGACCTTCGCCCGCGCGTTGCGTGCGGATTCCGACAACGATGTGCTCGGATTTCTGCATGCCCTGATGATCCAAATCAACGAGCACATGACCTTCGACGAGGATCCCACCAACTCCGGCACCTCCGCGGTGGAGGCTTTTGCCGGAAAGCGTGGGGTCTGTCAGGACTACGCGCACATCTTCATTGCCTGCGCGCGCTCGGGCGGCGTGCCCGCCCGCTTTATCGCCGGGCATTTTTTGCGCTCCGACGGCATGGTCAACCAGCAGGCCGGCCACGCCTGGGCCGAAGCGTTCGTGCCCGATCTCGGCTGGGTCGGGTTCGATCCCGCCAACGGTATCTGTACCACCGACGCGCACGCCCGCGTCGCTATCGGCCTTGACTATCTCGGCGCGGCGCCGGTGCGCGGCACCCGTTACGGCGGCGGCAAGGAGACGCTCACGGTGGCGGTCAAGGTCGATCAGGTCGGACGGCAGGGCCAATCGCAATCGCAGTCGTAGTCGTGTCCCGGGCGCGATGCAGCACGCCGCTCTTCGCGGCGTGATGCTTCGCTGAACCGGGACCCCGGTTCATTCCTCGTGTCACGTAACCGGGAGACCCCGGCTCTGCAGCGCACCGCTCCGCAAAGAGCTACGCGCTGCGCTGCCGTCCGGGGAACGGTTACTTATCCAGCCAGACGTCCTCGAACCGCAAATTGTTGTACTGGCTGTTATTGTGCGGCTTGAAATTCCTGACGTAAGGCTGCCAGCAGTTGCCCGCCGTGCCGAACAACACGATCGGGCGCGCCGCGTCGTCGACCAGAATACGCTCGATATCCCAGACGATTTTCCTGCGCTTCTCCTTGTCGAGCTCGCGCGATTGCGCGGCGAGCAATTTGTCCACCTCGGCATTGCAATACTGGGTATAGTTGCGCTCCGACTGGCACGAATAGTTTTCGACGATATTGCCGTCGGGATCGTCGACGCTGATGCCGGTGACGTTCAATCCGATGGTGTAGTCCTTTTTCGCGAGCTTTGCGTACCAGCGCGGCGTATCGAGAATGTCGAGTTCGCCGATGATATGAATTTTCTTCAGCTGGTCGATCAGAAGTACCGCGGGATCGCGGTAAGTCGGCAGATTGCGGGTCTGAATCTTGATCGACAGTGGTTTTGTCTCGCTATAGCCAAGTTTCTCCATGATTGCGCGAGCCTCAGTGACGTTACGTTCGCCGTCCGGGCCGTATCCGGTCAGCGAGGACACCATCTCCGGCGGCATGCCCCACTCGCCGACCGGCTGCGGGAGCATCGCGCCGCCCATCATACCCTGGCCCTCCATCAAAACCGTATTGAACGCCTTGCGGTCGAGCGCCAGCGACATCGCCTTGCGAATCTCGGGATGATCGAACGGCGGATTGACGCGATTGACCAACAGGTTGATCTGCGTGCCGGTCGGCGTCAGCTCGCAGATCGCGTTAGGCGCCCGCGCCTTAATGTCCTTGAACAGGGGAATGCTGATATCCGACGGAAAAGTGATGTCGAATTCGCCGGTTGCGAAGGCGAGCATTCGCGTCGAACGGCTGTCGATCATCTTGACGGTGATCTCGTCGAGATAGGGGCGGTCCTTTTTCCAATAGTCGGGATTGCGCACGAGGCGGATCGAATCGCCGCGTTTGAACTCGGCGAATTTGAACGGTCCGGTGCCAATCGGCCGGGTGCGCATCGCCTGTTGCGGAACGTGGCACGGATAAACCGGCGAGAAAGCGCTCGCGAGCAATACCGGCAGGCTGGGTTGCGGCTCGCTCAGCTCGAATGTGGCCTCGGTGTCGCCATTGACCGTAACGTCCTGCAGTTTCGTGTACCAAACCCGGCGCGGATTTCTGCGAAAGTCCTGCACGTCGCTCTTGCCGATGAGCATCCGCCAGGTGCACTGGACGTCCCTGGCCGTAAACGGCTTGCCGTCATGCCATTTCACGCCCTGCCGCAGCTTGAAGGTCAGTTTCGTATTCGTAGCATCCCACGACCAGCTCTCCGCCAGGTCCGGGATCACCGTTTCGATGCTTTCGTGGACCTTGGCTGGATCGAAAACCACAAGGTTGTTGAAGACGGCCGCAAATGGCATCACCGACGCGATGGTCGATTCTTCGAGCAGTGAAGCGCTCGGCGGATTGTCGTTGTGATAGAGCCGAAGGATGCCGCCGCTTTTCTGCGCCGCCGCTGGCGTTGCGGCTACCCATGCTATCGTCATTGCGAGCGAAGCGAAGCAATCCAGTCTTCGCTTGACGGTATCAGGATTGCTTCGCTTCGCTGGCAATAACAACATCAATCAATACTCGCACTGCCGATAGTTCGACGCTTCGCACTCTTTCGCCATTGCTTCCGCCTGCGAAATCTCTTGCGCCGTCATGGTCCGCGACACCTCGCGCAATTCGGCTTTGGCCCTGGTGTCGCCGCGCGCCGCGGCGAAGCTGAACCACATATAGGCGCGCGCCGGACTTTTTGGCACGCCCTCGCCTTTCCGAAACATGACGCCGAGCACGTTCTGCGCCTTGGCGTTGCCCTGTTCGGCCAGCGACCGAAACACCCGGATCGCCGGCACGTAGTCGCCGCGGTTATAGGCGGCCATGCCATCTTCCCACGGACCTGCGACCGCCCCAAAGCCGCCCGTCAACTGCAGAGCCAGAACAATGCCGCCGGCGATATTTCGTTTCCGCATGCACCGCCCGCCTGAAAAAATTCGACGCGCATGGTTTACCTGCCCGGCAATTCCGGCGCCACTGCAGAATCGCGGCGCTGGCGCCGCGGAAATGCCCAAACGGGGTTGGACGCCCGTCTAAAATTGGCTACTAGTCTCACGCCGATCATCTCCGATCGGGCTTATGGGCCGGGCATGACCTATTGTTGCGGAATTCTGGTGAAGGAAGGTCTGGTGATGATCGCCGACACCCGCACCAATGCCGGCCTCGACAACGTCTCCACCTTTCGCAAGCTGCATGTATTCGCCAACCCCGGCGACCGCATCATGGCGATCGCCAGCGCCGGCAATCTGTCGATCAGCCAGTCGGTGCTGTCGACCCTGACCGAAGGCCTGGAAGATCCGGTCAGCGGCGAGATCGAGACGCTGATGAACGCGCCGACCATGTTCCAGGCAGCCCAACGCATCGGCCGCGCCATCCGCAGCGTCCACGCCACCGAGGGTGCCGCGCTGCAATCCGAGGATATCAATTTCGACGTGTCGTTCCTGTTCGGCGGCCAGATCAAGGGCTCGAGGATGCGGCTGTTCATGGTCTATCCCGCCGGCAACTTCATCGAATGCACCACCGACACGCCGTACCTGCAGATCGGCGAGCATAAATACGGCAAGCCGGTGCTCGACCGCGCCATGCATTACGAGGTCGATCTGTATGAGGCACTGAAATCCGGGCTGATCTCGATGGACTCGACGATGCGTTCCAATCTCGGCGTCGGCCTGCCGATCGACGTGCTGGTGGTGCGGTCCGACGTCTGCGACGCCGACCTCAACCACCGCATCGAGGCCGGCGAGCCCTACTTCCACGACCTGCGCTCGCGCTGGTCGGCGGCGCTGCGTGCCGCGCACCAGAACATCCCGCGGCCGCCGTACAAGAAGGAAGCATGATCGTCATTCCGGGGCGCGACGAAGTCGCGAGCCCGGAATCCATAACCACGATTGGGGGTTATGGATTCCGGGCCTGCGCCAAGAGGCGCATCCCGGAATGACGATGTTGGTTAGTCTAAACAGAACACTCAATGGGAGAAACAAAATGGCAGACGCCGCAGAAAAAATCGCAATCGTCACCGGGGCCGGCACCGGCGTGGGCCGCGCGGCTTCGCTGGCGCTGATGAAGGCCGGGTTTACGGTGGTGCTCGCCGGACGTCGGCTCGAAATGCTCGAAGAGACCAAAAAGCTCGGCGACAATGTCGGCAAAAGCCTACCCGTCACCGCTGACATGACCGACCCGGCATCGATTGCCGCGCTGTTCGCCAAGGTGATGGAAACCTACGGCCGGCTCGACGTGCTGTTCAATAACGCCGGCATGGGCGCGCCGCCCGTGCCATTCGAGGATCTGACGCTGGCGCAATGGCAGGCGGTGGTGAACACAAACCTGACCGCGCCGTTTCTGTGCACCCAGCACGCGTTCCGCATCATGAAGGACCAGAGCCCGCGCGGCGGCCGCATCATCAACAACGGCTCGATCTCGGCGCATGCGCCGCGGCCGTTCTCCTCGCCCTATACCTCGACCAAGCACGGCATCACCGGCCTGACCCGCGCCAGCAATTTGGACGGCCGCGCCTACGACATCGCGGTCGGCCAGATCGACATCGGCAATGCCGCGACGCCGATGACCGACCGCATGGTCGACGGCGTGCTGCAGCCGGACGGCCGCAAGATTCCCGAGCCGCGCATGGACGCGAAGGCGGTCGGCGACGCCGTCGCCTACATGGCGACGCTGCCGCTTGACGCCAATGTGCTATTCATGACGGTGATGGCCTCTAAGATGCCGTTCGTCGGGCGGGGGTAAGCGTTCCCCGGACGCAGCGCAGCGCGCCGCCTCTTCGCGGCGTGGTGCGCTGCAGAGCCGGGGCCGTCCCAAACGCCAACCCCGTCATTGCCGGGCTTGACCCGGCAATCCATCTTCTTCGAAGACTCTTCTGAAGAGATGGATGCGCGGGTCAAGCCCGCGCATGACGAGAGGATTCTGTCTGGTACGATCCCGGCTCTGCGGTGCACCGTCAAGAGACGCTGCACCGCGTCCGGGAAACGCGCGCGGGTGGGACGACATGGAGCAATTGCAATCGGCATTCGGCGTGGTCGTATTGCTCACGCTCGCCTGGGCGATCAGCGAGAACCGCCGCGCGGTGTCGCTGCGCCAGGCCGCGATCGGCCTTGCTCTCACTTTCGTCACCGCGCTGCTGCTGCTGAAACTTCCCGTCGTCGCCCGCGCATTTTCCGCGATCAACGACGCCGTCGGCGCGATCTCCGCAGCATCCCGCGCGGGCACGGCCTTCGTGTTCGGCTATCTCGGCGGCGGCGCGCTGCCGTTCGACCTGAAGGCGCCGGGCGCTGATTTCATCCTGGCGTTCCAGGCGCTGCCGGTGGTGCTGGTGATGAGCGTGCTGACCACGCTGTTGTTCTACTGGCGCATCTTGCCGCCGATCGTGCGCGGCACGGCGTGGCTCTTGGAGCGCACGCTCGGGATCGGCGGCGCGGTCGGGCTGTCGACCGCGGCCAACATCTTTCTCGGCATGGTGGAGGCGCCGCTCTTCATCCGCCCTTATCTGGCCCAGCTGACGCGCAGCGAACTGTTTCTGGTGATGACCGGCGGCATGGCCGGCATCGCCGGCACCGTGCTGGTGCTGTACGCCACGCTGCTGGCGCCGCTGATCCCGGACGCCGCCGCGCATTTTGTCATTGCCTCGGTGCTGGGCGCGCCGGCGGCGATCCTGATCAGCCTGATCATGGTGCCGGAAACCGGCGACAAGCGCACCGCCGGCGCGCTAGGCGATCCCGACATGCACGTCTCCAGCACCATGGACGCCATCGTCAAGGGCACCACGGCCGGGCTGGAACTGCTGCTCAATATCGTGGCGATGCTGATGGTGCTGGTGGCGCTGGTGCATCTCGCCAATGCGATCCTCGGCCTGTTGCCGAATGTCGGGGGCGCGGCGATCACGCTGCAGCGCATGCTGGGATATGTCATGGCGCCGGTGTGCTGGCTGATGGGCATGCCATGGAATCAGGCGATCACCGCAGGCAGCCTGATGGGCATCAAGACCGTACTCAATGAATTGATCGCCTATGTCGAATTGTCGAAGCTTGGCCCGGAGGCGCTGGACGCGCGCTCGCGGCTGATCATGCTGTATGCGATGTGCGGCTTTGCCAATTTCGGCAGCCTCGGCATCATGATCGGCGGCCTCGACACCATGGCGCCGCAGCGGCGGGGCGAAATCAACGCGCTCGGGCTGAAGTCAATCGTGTCGGGCACGCTGGTGACGTGTCTGATGGGGGCAATGGTCGGAGTGCTAACCTAACGCCCCGTCATTCCGGGATGCGCCCCCTTGGGCGCAGGCCTGGAATCCATAACCACGATCGGGGTTATGGATTCCGGGCTCGCTCACTTCGTTCGCGCCCCGGAATGACGATTTGTGTTTATTTTATCAGCCCGAGCAGCGGCGCGATTCTTGCGATCACATAGTCCGAGCCCTCCGCGGTGAGATGGGCATGATCCCAGGCCAGCGGAATGTCTTCGCCGATAGTGAGCGGGCATTGCCGGGCCGGGCAGATGGCGTTGACCACCGACACATAGGAAAACCCCTCGCGGGAGGGAAGCGCCTCGCGCATCCGCGCATCGAACACGAAAATATCCGGCAGCACAAAATCGTCGGCTTTTAATTCGGCATGCCGCAGCTCGGCGCGCATCAGCATCGACGGCAGCCGGCTGCGGAACTGCACCGGCGGCCCGAGCACCACCACGCGCATTCCCGCTCCCGTGAGCCGCGCCGCGGTCTGCCTGATATCGGCGATCATGCCGTCGAACCGAGAACCCCTCGCATATTCGCCCCAGTCCGCTGAGAGGATGACCAGATCGGGCCTATTGCCCGCGAAGAACGCTTCCATGCGCGCGGCGAACTGCCGGCAGGTCGCGACGCCTTGCGAAGCCGTCGCCAGGGTCGGCATGCAGGCGGCATGGGTCGCCTGCAGGATGTTCACTGCTTCGGGATCGACGGCGGTGCCAAGACCATGCCGGTAATGCGCCGCGAGACTGTCGCCCCACAGCAGCACGTTGGTCTTGCCCGGCGCCATCGCCAGGCATTTGTCGTCGAACGCGGCGAAACTCTGCACGAAGCACGAGCCGGAACGGTACAGCGGCTGGTGAGCGTATTGGTCGTAGACCTCAAACCGCTGCGCGGTGCGGTCCGCGTCCGTGGCGCCGGTGCTCAGCATGATTCCGGCAACACTTAGCCCCAGCAGTACCGCCGTGCTGACGCCGGTGATGCGGAACGCGGCACGGCGCGTCGGCGCCAGCGGGCCGCGGCGGAGCGGCTGCTCGACAAAACGCCACGACAAATAGGAGATCGCAACGGTAAGCGCGAACAGCGTGATCTTGTCGAACGGTCCGAGCGTCAGGCTGCTTTTGGAGAACCGCGCAAAGGTGAACAGCGGCCAATGCCAGAGGTAAAGCGAATAGGAAATCCGCCCGAAGAATCGTGCGATCTCCAGCGGCGAGAAGACGCTACGCTGCAGCGTCGGCACGCCGATCCCGCTCCAGATGAACAGCGCAGCCCCGATGCAAGGTAAAAGCGCGTTGACGCCGGGAAATCCTGGACCTTGCCGCAGCGAAAAGATCGGGATCGCGAGCATTACCAGCGCAACGCCGCGCGCGGCCCGCCGCAGCATAGCGTTGCGCAGCACGGGAAAACCTTCGACTGCGACAATGCCGCCGGCCAAGAATTCCCATGCCCGCGGCGGACTCATGAAAAAAGCCGCCGCCGAACGGTCGGTCTTCATCAGCCACACGCACAGCACAAAGGAGGCTGTGCTGATCCCGGCCAGCGCGACCGGCAGCCGTAACCGGCCTCTCGAGCCGCGCAGCAGCAGCCACATCAACACCGGAAGCGCCAGATAAAACTGCTCCTCAACCGCGAGCGACCAGGTGTGCAGCAGCGGTTTTTCCACCGCGGCGTGATCAAAATATCCGGTCTGCAACCAGAAAAAGAAGTTGGAGGTGAAGGTGACCACGGCCGCAACGGAGCGGAAAAACTCGTATCGTTCCGAGGTCAGCAGATAATAAAACGACGGAATCGCGGTCAGCGCCACCATCGCATACAAAGCCGGAAGCAGCCGGCGCACCCGGCGTTCGTAGAAGCGCGCGAACGAAAACGTGCCGCTCCGCACCTCGGACTGGACGATGCCGGTGATCAGATAGCCGGAGATCACGAAAAAAATATCGACGCCGACAAAGCCGCCGAACACCGCCGGCGCCTCGAAATGAAACGCCACCACGCTGAGCACGGCGATGGCGCGCAGCCAGTCGATGTCTTCCCGGTAGGCGCGCGTCACTGCGCGTCGTCCCGGCGAAAGCAGATTCTTTCGTCGTCCCGGCGAACGCCGGGACCCATAACCACCGCCATCGCAGGGGAGGAACGGCGATTGACAGGGTGCTCAAAATGAGAGGACACGGGGTATGGGTCCCGGCGTTCGCCGGGACGACGACTTGCGGCAGACATCACGTCGCGAGTTCGACCGTCTTGAACTCCGCCGGCAGGATCACTTCCAGCAGTTCGCAATTGTCGGAATAATCCATAATGAGATGTCTGATGCGCGGTGGCTGGGTCCAGCAACTGCCTTCCTTCATCAGCGTCTCGCCCTGACCTTCCAGATAGGTCTTCACCCAGCCTTTAAGGACATAGACCATCTGGAATTCGATATCGTGAAAATGCAGTTTCGAGACCTCCGCCGGATTGCACGGCCCGATCAGGCGGATCACATGCGCCTGGGCCAGACCATCCGTTGCGTCGGCAATGCCGAGGTCGCGGTAATGGGCGTAGGCGCGCAAGCCATTCGGCGCAAAATCCTCCTCGCGATGATGACTGATGGCGATGCGCTGCTTCGGCCGCCGCGGTTTCGCGAGCGGCATCGCGCGCGCTTTCGCCTTAAGCGGCTTGCGCGATGTAGATTTTGCGGCGGGTTTTCGCGCGGGCAATTTTTTCTGCGCGGCGGTGCGTGCCGCAGCCCTTGATGCCGGCTTTTGCTTCGCCATGGATGTGCCTCCCTTTCCGTTTTGCGCGGAAAGATTAGCACGGTTTGCCATTCTGCATCCGCCATTTTCCCTTCGTCATTCCGGGGCGCGCGTCTTCGCGCGAGCCCGGAATCCATAACCACGATCGGCGATTATGGATTCCGGGCGTGCGCCAAGTGGCGCATCCCGGAATGACGAGGGGAGGTTTCAGTGCAGGCGGAACACGCCGTCGACGGCGCGCAGTTCGGCGGGCTTGATCAGCTTGGAATGGGCGACGGTGACGGCGAACAGCGGGCCTTCCAGCCTGGTTTCCCAGAAGGTGAGAAAATCCTTCAGTGCCGGGAAATTCGGAAACAGGTCGTAGGCTTGCCAGACATAGGTTTGCAGCAGCCAGTGACGGTCCGGGCGGCGATAGACGATTTCGGCCGTGGTCAGGCCGTAGCCCAAGACCTGCTTGCGAAAGTCCTCCGAGACTTCGCCGCCCTTCGAAACCCCAACCCGCGAGACCATGCCAACCTCCATTGTAGGAAGCGCATCCGCGACGGTGGCCCGACCGAGAGCCACTCGGTGGAAAATGCGCTCACATGAAACAAATGTGACGCACGCTACCAACGCATCACAAGCCTAAAAGTTTAATAATGTGTTGATATTCCATGCATTGGCAGCGACTTACCGCAGGTGCTAACAGAGCGGTGCCGGGCGAATTAACCAGGTTGGCAGCCGCCCTATTTGAGTGCTAAAAAATTTGTCAGAAGGCCCTTGCCTCTCCGGAACATTCGGCCTATGTGGTGACCGGTTGCGCTGGCACTCGCTGACGCCGACTGCTAACAATTCCAAACCACAAATATCTTCAGAAACTTAGGAGGACTGCATGAAATTCCGTCCGCTTCACGACCGCGTCGTGGTCAAGCGCATCGACGCCGAAGAGAAGACTGCAGGCGGCATCATCATTCCGGACACCGCCAAGGAAAAGCCCTCCCAGGGCGAGATCACCGCCGTCGGCCCGGGCGGCCGTGACGAGAACGGCAAGCTGATCCCGATCGACCTCAAGGTCGGCGACCGCGTGCTGTTCGGCAAGTGGTCCGGCACCGAGGTCAAGCTCGATGGTCAGGAACTGCTGATCATGAAGGAGAGCGACATCATGGGCGTTCTCACCGATTACCCCGCCGCCAAGAAGAAGGCCGCTTAAGCGACACCACACCGCCGTCATCCTGAGGAGCGCCCGGAGGGCGCGTCTCGAAGGATGGCCACTCGTCTCTTCATCCTTCGAGACGCGGCGCTTCGCACCGCTCCTCAGGATGACGGAAAGTAAACCTCAGAGGAAAAACTCAACATGGCTAGCAAAGAAGTCAAATTCGGCGTCGATGCCCGCGATCGCATGCTGCGCGGCGTCGACATTCTCAACAACGCGGTGAAGGTCACGCTCGGTCCCAAGGGCCGCAACGTCGTGCTCGACAAGTCGTTCGGCGCGCCCCGCATCACCAAGGACGGCGTCACCGTCGCCAAGGAAATCGAGCTTGACGACAAGTTCGAGAACATGGGCGCCCAGATGGTGCGCGAAGTGGCTTCGAAGTCCGCCGATGCGGCTGGCGACGGCACCACCACCGCGACCGTGCTGGCCGCGGCCATCGTCCGCGAAGGCGCAAAATCGGTTGCCGCCGGCATGAACCCGATGGATCTGAAGCGCGGTATCGACCTCGCGGTGGACGCCGTGGTCGCCGACCTCGTCAAGAACTCCAAGAAGGTCACCTCGAATGACGAGATCGCCCAGGTCGGCACCATCTCGGCCAATGGCGATGCGGAAATCGGCAAGTTCCTCGCCGACGCCATGAAGAAGGTCGGCAATGAGGGCGTCATCACGGTGGAAGAGGCCAAGAGCCTCGAGACCGAACTCGATGTCGTCGAAGGCATGCAGTTCGACCGCGGCTATATCTCGCCCTACTTCGTCACCAACGCCGACAAGATGCGCGTCGAGTTCGACGATGCCTACATCCTGATCAACGAGAAGAAGCTCTCCAACCTCAACGAACTGCTTCCGCTGCTGGAAGCCGTGGTGCAGACCGGCAAGCCGCTGGTGATCGTTGCCGAAGACGTCGAAGGCGAGGCGCTTGCCACCCTCGTCGTCAATCGTCTGCGCGGCGGCCTCAAGGTTGCCGCCGTCAAGGCGCCCGGTTTCGGCGATCGCCGCAAGGCGATGCTGCAGGATATCGCGGTCCTGACCGGCGGCCAGGCGATCTCGGAAGACCTCGGCATCAAGATGGAGAACGTGACCCTGCAGATGCTCGGCCGCGCCAAGAAGGTGATGATCGACAAGGAGAACACCACCATCGTCAACGGCGCCGGCAAGAAGGCCGACATCGAAGCGCGCGTCAACCAGATCAAGGCGCAGATCGAGGAGACCACCTCGGACTACGACCGCGAAAAACTGCAGGAGCGTCTGGCCAAGCTCGCGGGCGGCGTCGCGGTGATCCGCGTCGGCGGCGCGACCGAAGTCGAGGTGAAGGAGCGCAAGGATCGCGTGGACGACGCGATGCATGCGACCCGCGCCGCGGTCGAGGAAGGCATCGTGCCGGGCGGCGGCGTCGCCCTGCTGCGCGCCTCCGAGCAGCTGAAACGCGTCAAGACCGTCAACGACGACCAGAAGACCGGCGTCGAGATCGTGCGCAAGGCGCTGTCGCATCCGGCGCGCCAGATCGCGATCAACGCGGGCGAGGACGGCAGCGTCATCGTCGGCAAGATCCTGGAAAACGATTCGTATGGCTACGGCTTCGACTCGCAGACCGGGACCTATGGCGACCTCGTCAAGAAGGGCATCATCGACCCGACCAAGGTGGTTCGCGCGGCGATCCAGAACGCGGCCTCGGTCGCGGCTCTGCTGATCACCACCGAAGCCATGGTGGCCGAACTGCCGAAGAAGAACGCCCCGGCCGGCGGCGGCATGCCCCCGGGCGGCGGCATGGGCGGCATGGATTTCTGATCCAGGTTGTCCCGGACGCGGTGCGGCGCGAAGTGCCGCTCCGCAGAGCCGGGACCGCCACAGACAATGCAAAAGGGCGTGGCGCAAGCCGCGCCCTTTTTGTTTTGGGGCCTGTCTCGTTAAGCGGAAGCAATCCAGCCCGCGCGGCGTACTGCAGGGCCGACAGACGAAACGGCAATGCAAATCCCCCAGCGATCCTTCCCTAACTTACGCTTCCGCTGCAAATTTAAGATCATTAACAGTCATGCCCTTAAAAAGGTAAGTTCCAAAACCTTTGATTTCCTCATTACGCTCAGTACGCGCGATTACAATTTTTGAACTAAGCGGCTTATCATTGAAACTCCCAACTCTTAGTGCGCAGATCACTTTCTCATCCAAATTCCAGCATTCCCCAGCTAGGCGAAGCACCAGGTTCGCTAAATCGTCGCGAAGATAAGTTTCAAGATCATCTTCTCCTTTCAAATATCTCTCATATTCATACTCCGCCCTCACATGCTTTGAAAATATAGTATTGACGTTCATTGGAACCGTAACTACGCTTTCTAAAAGTCGTGCACGAGGATTTACCTCAGCAATATTTTCCGTCTGGTACGACTGTACGATTGTCAAATCTCGGTGGACAGACAAAAACTCCCTTAGTTGACCTGTCGACATAGTTACCGCCCCCGACTGGCATATCCCCAATCCGTTGGTTTCCCCGCCAAGTCTGTAAATAACTGAGGCACACGACAGTTGATATTTCGGAGGCATCGACATGATAGACAGTAATGCGGACTGTTCGTTAAGCCACCTGTGAAACTCCTCCCTAGTGGGTTTAGGTCTGGCCGAAAAGCGATTTGCGGCTTCAACATCTCCTTCTATGACCCCGTATATACCGTCCATATCGCAAACAAACATCCCCCTCGATGTCACGACTCCATTGCAATAGAACTCTTGGAAGTATTCACCGATATGAGCATCAAATGAGGTTGGCGCGACAAAGGCTCTGCCAATGACGTGTTTGGCCGAGTCATAGATGGGTCGAATATTATTCAGGAAGGGTTTGATGAAATCTGGTAAATCAGAAGTCGCATTTATTCTTTTTAGCAATTTTTCGGCGCTCATCTCGTTCCAATCAACTGATGAGATGACCTTAGTCTGGCCTAAAACGGTCGTATGTATGGCTATTTCAGATAGCGGAAATTGCTGCTCACAAACATTGGGGAGCGACTCCCTGCTCGATTTACCGAACAAGTTATCCAAAGAATCGGACGCGTCTTTTATCCAGACTTTTACTGATGTCCCTCCCTCGGTTAACCACTCTGAATTTAATGCCTGCCGCAAAATTGGCCTGCGTCCTACCCCGCCCGAAAAGGTTAACACCAATGTGTCTTGGAACGCTCTATCAAAACGACGTGTAACGACCTGGACTCGGTCACCCAGCATGAATGTCGAAAAAAATCCGATGCCGAATTTGCCTATCATACCAAGCTTTTGAGGATCGGTAGCAGCATAATCTAAGAAGACAGGATCGGAGGACCATCCGCTGTTTCCAAAATCAAGAAAGGGACCAGAAATAATTTCACGCGTCATCCCGATGCCATTATCGGTAACTTGCAAAAATACCCCTTGCTCGTCTTTTCCGACATGAACTTCGATGCGACCTAAGCCTAAAGGAAAATTTGGTAACACTTCCGCTTTCAATCGAATTGCATCGGCAGCATTTTGTAACAGCTCTCGAAGAGGAACTTTCTTGTTTGTTCCATACAAAGCTCGCCCCCCCAAACTACGAATGAGATGGGGAACGTCTGATATCTTGATATTAGTATCTATGGGAATCCAGTCCCGGACCCGGAGAGAATTTACCATGGTGGCTGTGGATTCAACATTTGCCACTCGACGAGCGGCCAGTCTCAAATCCGCGCCTCTCAAATCAGCAAGGAGTACGTCTGTCGAATTTAGCTCACGATTTATCATTCGAAGGGTGTCATTTGCCAACCACCAAGCTTCGGCTTCGCTTGGATTGAAGTCAGAGGTAGAGCTGTAGTGGAGCGCATCATCCCGTCTTTCTGGCTGGGTGAGACGGTTCTGAAATAGCCAATGCACATTTGATGCTTCGCCTAAAGCGGAATTGCGCAGCGCCCAAATAAATCCGGGAGCACGTCGCTCGTCGATGTGTGCTGCGTCTGAAACTCTCAAGATCGACGCAAGCTTCAACAAATCTGCTCGCCACTCGGTAGGAAATGGGGGCGGCGCGGGCAAAATCCTGTCCAAATTAGCGGCCAGCTTGTCATGGCTCCACCAGTGGCTCGCTGAAATCTCTCCAACTGCGTTCGCAAATTTCTGTCGTAAGTCGACATCGTCTATAAGAAAATATCGGGAACCAATTGGAGATCGCCATTCCGTATTCAGCAAATCTTGAGCTCGATTGGCATGCTCGGCTCTCAATAAATCCTGGACTGTGACGGATATTTCGCTTTGCGTCGGAGCTTCAAAATTCTTAGCAAATTTCCTAAGCGTCGTTGACCAGAGTCGATGCGATTTTATCTCCTCCAAGCCGCCTGGATAAGCAGCTACACACATGCCCGCATCATGCAGCAGAAATGACGCACCAAGAATAAAGGCTTCCGTCGGAGTTATGACAAAGTCAGGCCCAACAATTTCACTCGCGACGCCCCAAAGTGCATCAAGGTGTGTAATATCGTGTATCGTATATTGACGAAGGTCGCTGCTGATATCGGCTACAAGTGCCTCCGCGCGCTTACGCAAAGCGATATAAGCAACACGAAGAAGCTCTCTTTGCTCCTTGTGGATATCGTCCGGACGTTCACCAAAAGCTTGCTTCCAAAGCAGCGTATGTGCGTACGTCATCCCACCCCCTTGCGGTAGCACTCTACTGTACACGCAATCGTAACAGTCGAAATAATGTAGGTATAGGCAAACCCCTCAGGTAAAACATCTTCTCACAGCACCCGGGTCTTAGCCGTAGCGCTGGCACGATGCTTCGATGCGCTGTCAGGTCACACCCTTAACCCCTTCTTCATCGGCTGAAAACTGATCTTGAGCCGGTGTCCCGTCGCTTTGGCGAACCGCAACAGCGTGCGCGTCGAGGGCTGGCCGCGTCCGCTTTCGAGCCGCGCCACGGTGCTCTGCGTCGTCTTCATCCGGCGCGTCAGTTCGGCCCGGCTGAGACCGGCGCGGCGGCGCGCCTTGGCGATTGCGGCCATCACCGTGAATTCCTCGTCCAGCGCGTCGTACTCCCGGCGGTAGGCCGCGTCCTTCATCCAGGTCTTGTGCAGCTTTCTCAGCTTGGTCATGGCTCACCATTATCCATGGCTCGTGGCCGGCAATCACCGAAAGCCGTCATTCCGGGACGCGCCCCTTGGCGCGGGCCCGGAATCCATAACCTCAGGCCGTGGTTATGGATTCCGGGCTCGCCGCTTCGCGTCGCCCCGGAATGACGGCGGAGTTTGCTTGCACATCACATCGCAATGCCGGGATAGAGATCGACCCACCCCGGGTTCTGTTCTTCGATCAACCGAATCTTCCAGTCGCGCCGCCATTTCTTGAGTTCTTTTTCGCGAGCGATGGCGGTTGCGGCGTCATCGTAGATTTCGAACCAGACCAGCTTGTCGACGCCGTACCGCGACGTAAAACTTTCGACGGCTTTGGTTCGATGCTCGTAGACGCGCCGTACGAGGTCTCTGGTCACGCCGAGATAGAGCGTGCCGTGCTTCTTGCTGGCGAGGAGGTAAACATAGTATGCCATCGCGAGCACGGTGGTTATGGATTCCGGGCTCGCGCCAAGGGGCGCGCCCCGGAATGACGAACGATAATTTGCAATGCTCGCATGATCAACGTCGTAGCCCTGTCGGCGCGCGCCCTGGCGAGGCTGCTCGGCGTTCCCGCCAATCGCCTGACCGAGATCATGCGCGGCACGCGCGAGGTGTCGGCGGATACGGCGATCCGGTTGGGGCGCTATTTCGGCACCGACCCGCGGTTCTGGCTGAACCTGCAGGCGGCGCATGATCTGTCGAAGGCGGAGCGGCTGCACAGCTACAAGAAGATCGTGCCGCGCACAGCGGCGTAATCGCCACTCTCGTGTCCCGGGCGCGATTCAGCGCTTCGCGCTGCGCTGCGTCCGGGACGCGAAAATTGCCGTTCACGAACTTGTGAATGTATGCCTATCCCCGCCCCCCAAACCTCGCTTATCCTGCTCGTGTCCTGTCCAGTGAGGGGCGCTTCTAGAGGCGATCCTGAAGTGGGACAGAGCGAGAGCTGGCCGGAAGGGGCAACCCTGAAGGTCGATGCGGCGCCCGCGGACGTGCCTCGCAAGCACGGACTCGGGGGGCCTTGGGTAACCGTCCGTGCCCACTACGAGGCGCTGCCTTCGGTGGCTGGACGAGACAGGCGAAGGGTGGGCGAAAGCCTGCCTGGATGGCGAGCTTGCTCGCGCCTGCGCTCGGAAGTCAGGTCCCAGGGTCGAAGAAGTCGCTGCGATGGAGCGTCCGAAAGGCGCTTTTGTTACTACCAAGGCGCGTCGATCGGCGCTCCATCTCCCCTCAAAAAGGGGAGATCAACTAAAATCTCAAACTCGCGCGGCGGCGCGAGGACGAGAAGCCGTGGCTGTTTGAAATGTGAATCGGAAGTGTTATGCGCACGAGCGCGCAACATTCACAATTGTCATCGCCCGGCTTGACCGGGCGACCCAGTATTTGGGACCGCCTGAGAGTCTCACCGACGCTGGTGTCTACTGGTTCCCCGCGTTCGCGGGGATGACGAATCTTTGCGGAACCGCAGGCATCCGCACAAACTTGTCCTGAGCCGCTCGGCACGCTCGGGACCCTGCATGCTCGTCTATATCCAGATCCTCCGCTTTGTCGCTGCGCTCGCAGTCGTCGCCTTCCATGTCCTCGGCGCTCCGCCGAAGGACTTTGAGGTCCCCGAGAGCGCCCTCTCCTTCGCGCTCTCTTATGGCGGCCGCGGAGTCGATCTGTTCTTCGTCATTTCCGGTTTTGTCATTTTCTACGCAACCCATTCCGCAAAACCGACGCCGGCGGAATTCCTGCGCCGCCGCGTCGAGCGCATCGTGCCGCTGTATTTTTTCGTGATCTTCGTCGTGACGATGCTGGCCGTCACGCTGCCCGCCACCTTCGGCACGCCGGACTGGTACACGCCGCGCCATATCCTCAAGTCGCTGGCCTTCATCGCCTTCACCGACGGCGACATGCCGGTGGTCTATGTCGGCTGGTCGCTGGAATACGAAATGTATTTCTATCTCGCCACCGCGCTGCTGATGGCGCTGACGCGCGAGGTCTGGCGCAACATCGTGGTGATGTTTTCAGCGCTCGCGGTTCTCGGACAAATCCCGGGCGTCGCCGCGACGCTGGGAAATTACGCGTTCTTCACCGATCCGATGATCCTCGAATTCGTGCTCGGCGTCATCGTGGGATGGGTGTTCGTCAATGGGGGGATCGGTTGGCAAATGCCGATTGCCGCGGCCTGTGCGGTTGTGGCGATACTGGTGAGCGACCCGGCCTCGCGCGTCATCGTGTCCGGTATTCCTGCGGCCTGCCTGGTCGCGCCGGCGGCCTGGGCCAGCCGCAAGCGCACCGATCCGTCGTGGCCCGAGCGCGCGCTGGCGCGGCTCGGCGATGCATCCTACTCGATCTATCTGGCGCAGGTGGAGACGGTGTCGCTTGCGAGCGTGGCTGTCGCGACCCTGTTCCCAGCAATCCAGCCACTGCTGCTGCTCATTGTCACAAGCTGCATCGTGGTGGCGCTGGGCCTTGCGCTCAACATTCTTGTGGAGCGGCCGATGCTCAAACTCTGCCGAGACCTTGGCCGTCGGCGCCCGAGACTCGCAGGCCGGTTCAGTGAAGCGTCGCTTTGTTTTCAGGAAGATGCGAAGGGCCGCCCTTAGGCGACCCTTCTTCTCAAGCATTTTCCGCAGGCCGCAGGCGAACAAGCCTGTTGAGCAGCGCGTCAAGACCCTGCCCATCGCCGGCATGAAGGTCGATCCGTCCGACCTTCTCGACCAGCCGCTCCAGGGACTCAAGTTCCTTGAGCCGCAACAGCAGCGGGTTTTCCTCCATCAGCTTCGCGGTGTTCAGGAGGGATCGCGTCGCCGCGGTCTCTTCCTGGCGGCGGATCAGGTTCGCCTTCGCGACCCGCTCCGCCTCCACCACCTTGTTCACCAGCTCCCGGATCTCGCCGGGAAGGATGACATCCTTGACGCCAAGCTCCGTGACCTCGACGCCGCTGTCCGCGATCCGCTCGCGCACATAGCCCCGAAGCTCCGCATCGAGCGCCGCCTTCGCAGACAGCACTTCGTCGAGCGTACGTCCGGCAACGGCTTCGCGGATCGCGAACTGCACCAGGCGGTACAGCCACGCATCCACGTCCGGTACCGTAACCACGACCCGTTGCGGATCGACGATCCGCCGGAACGCGGTGAGCGTCACCCGCAAGGCGATGCGGTCCTTAGTCAGCATCTCCTGCGCGGTGATCTCGACCGCCTGCGGACGAAGATCGAGGCGCTTGACCTCGATCTTGCGGCCGACATTCCAGAACGCGTGCCGACCCGGTGCAAGCCGTTCCACCAGCCTGCCCTCGACATAGAGCAGGCCGGCTTCATGGTTCTCGACCACCGCTTCGGTTACGATCAGCGTGCGGCTGCGTTCTGTCATCGCGAGATGGCGCGCGCTGACCCGGGGATCGCTGGCCACGTCGATGCGCTCGACATCGACATGGGTCGCGACCTTCCAGTAGACCCGGATCTGCCACGGCAGCATGACGTGAACCGGACGGCCGTCGAGGCTGACGATGGCGACCTCGTTCGCCTTCGTCTCCACGACCTCGAACAGCTCGGCCGCGAGGTCGGGACGTACAGCCTTCAGCACAGCGTAGCGTTCGGCGGAGAACTCGGACCGGACGGCCGGGAGCACCTCGATCGCGAGCGTGCGCCGCGGATCGAACAGGCGGTAGCGACCGGGCTCGAGCACGCGCTCAAGCCTGCCGTTGCGCGTGAGGAAACCGCGCTCACCGTCCTTCACGGTGACGTGCAACATCCACAAATGCCGCGTCATGACACATCTCCTTCGTTGGCGTTCCGGCACGCGCCGGAACGCAAGGCTTCGTCTCGAAGAAAGTGAGGACACGGACGGCGTTTCCTGAAATTCCGGCGGGCCGCGGTTTAAGCTTGCGCGATAACGGGCGCAGCCGCGCGTTTCGCCGGCAGACGCCGGACGATCGAGCGGAGCTCCCGGCATCGGCGCAAGCGGCATCCACCGCGGCACAAAGCCGGTCTCACAGTGTCTGGGTTCGGACGAAAAGCCTTACGGCGATACGGCCGGACCGCGACTGAAGCGCGCGTCCGGTCCCCTTCAGAGGAATTCAGTTTTTCAGGCTGAACCGGAGCGTTGGAGCGGGATTTGAACCCGCGTCACGATGATTCGCAGTCATCTGCTCTACCACTGAGCTATCCTTTCTTGCGTCTTCGTTCGGCGGAACACGAAACCGGAGACCGGCTCGCGCCAGTCGGATCTCAACAAGTCCGAACCCATGGCCTAGCGAAGGAGCGGGCTAATAGACGAAAGGCTTTGCTGATGCAAGGGCGTTTCAAAAATAATTTTAAATCTCTGGAGCGGCGCTTTGCGCTCACTCCACGCGTGCAACCACGGCCAGCCGCTTGATGCCGCGATTGCGGTAGGCGTCCAGGAATGCGTAGTAATCCTTGAACGAGACGCAGCCGTTGGAATCGCCGTTGGGGCCGAGCATATAGGTGTGCGCGAGCAGGCCGGTGCGCCCGTGGATCGCCTGCTCGCCGCCGACCGGTTTCAACCGCAGCGCCGGCACGCCGTGGAACAGCGCCTCGCGCGGCTCCAGCTCATAGAGATGCGGCGGCGTGGCACCGTGCATCCGGACATGGACATAGCGGGGATCGTCGAGTTTTGCGCCGAGCCCCGAATGCGCTTCCAGCTTGGTGCCGTCAGGTAGGTAGACCGTATGCGCGGTGATGTCGTAGACCGCGGTCTGTCGATCATAGGGCGCGGCATTGCCCATCGCACTGGCCTTTGCGGGATTTGGAATGCTGACGTCGCTGAAATCCGCGGAGGCGAAGGCCAGCAATGATCCCTTCGGCTGTGGCTTGCCGTACAGCTTTTCGAAGATCGACGGTTTCTCCGCGGTGACCGCCAGGATCGCCGCCTTGGCTTTCGCGACCTCGCGACTGGCCAGCAATCGCAGCGTGGAAGGACGCGATGCCGGCAGCGGCACGCTGTCGGCGGTGCGTTGCGGCGCGGTCGTCTGGGCCGGTGAGACCTCTGGTGCGTCGGATTGATCCGGCGGGAGCATCGCGAGCTGGCGGTCGGGGCCGCGCGGCATCGCCATCGAAAACGATCCCGGCGGCGGTCCCAGCGAATGGGTGACGTCGAGCAGCGCCATATAGTTTTTGCGGATAGCGTCGGATGCCTTCGCCACGACGGGCGCGGGCGCGCGCGCCGCTTTCCGCACCACGCTCACGCCTTCCGACAGGTGACCCAGCGCATCGAAGCGCGCGCTGAAGCTCCCGCCGCCGGCGCCCGGTTCCACGTTGGCGCTGAGCGCCGTCGCATCGACGCCGGTTCCAGGCACACTGGCAGTCAATGTCCAGATGGAACCGAGCACGACGCAGGCGAGCGCCGCGCCGAAAACATTTCGCGAAATGCTTTTGCTGGATGGATTCTTGCGGTGGGAGGCCGTGAAGTCGTGACGCGCACCAATTCCGTAAGTCATTCGCCTCGCGTCCAGAATGATTCCACCGTGTCCCTCTCGATCGAGCGTTGCGCGCCGCGGAAGTTCCGGGAGAGCATCTCGCAGAGGCGCGGGCCGTCATTAAGGCGACTTTTAGTTAAATGCGGATTAAGTGCGGGCGGATGTAAGGCGGGCGGAACCGCGCGAGGTGAGGGTTCCAATGGGCCTCGTTTGATATGCTTAATTTAGCATTTCAATTCGTCATGCGCGGGCTTGCCGTCTTCGCCAAGGCTTCGCCGGGTGACACTGAGATCCCGGCGAAGGCTTGGCGTAGCCGGACCCGCGCATCCATCAATCTTCGCAAGACTCCTTAAGAGGATGGATTGCCGGGTCAAGCCGGCAATGACGCAATCTGTCAATCTACTTCCCTAATTCCGGCGCCACCGCGCGATCGAACACATCGCCTTTCGGCCCCTCAAGCACATCGACTTCGATATTCTCAATGAGCAGCGGCCCGCGCTTGCGCTTCAGCTCGGCGACTTTTGTCAGCCGGGCAAAATCCCTTTTCAACAGCGGCTGGTCTTCCCGCACTTCGTCGACATAGAGCAGCTTGCCCTTGAGCGACGCCGGATCGGGCTCCGGCATGTTCACCCACCGAAAGCGTTGGCCGCGTTGCGCCACGCACGTCCCCTGCGGCAGATAGAAGGCGAGCCAACTGGTGGTGCCGTAGTCCAGCGCCAGCACGCAACTTGCGCCTTCGCGCGCGCGGATGGCTTCGATCTCGGAAGCGAGCTCGCGCCAGCCGATGCCGACGCTGCGCACGCTGGCGTCGCGGCGATAGCCCGTGAGCACGCCGGTGTTGGCCTGCAGGATCACGAGCGCGAACATCAGGATGCCGGAAGGTGCGGCCCAGCGCAGGCAGAAATCGATCGCGCGCTGGGCGCGGCTCTTCCATCGCGTGAGATTGGCGGCGACGGCGGCGGCAATCGCGAAGGCCGGATAGACCGGACCGAACCAGTTGGCCTCGACGCGGCTGTGCAGCGAATGCCAGACAAAATACAGCGTGATGGTCCAGAACGTCGAATTGATCAGGATGCGCGCGGCGGACGCGCCTTCCTTGCGCTTCCACAAGGCGAAAAGGCCCATTGCGCCCAGAATGAACACCAAAGGCGTTGCGAATGCGATCTGGGTCGGAATCAACTCGCCGATATAACGCAGGGTAAAATCCTCGATCCGCGCGCGGCCGAGCTGCTTGATGAACGATACCCATTGGTGATCGGCATTCCACAAGATCACCGGCGAAAAGATCGCGAAGGCGACGAGGCCGCCGAGATACGGCCATGGCGAGAGCAGCCAGCGCCGCAGTTTTGGCACCGCGACCAGCCAGATCAGGATCGCGGGTCCAAAGAACAGCGCGGTATATTTCGACAATAGCGCCGCGCCGACCGCGACGCCGACCGCGAGCCACCACGCGCCGCGTCCGGTTGCCAAAACTTTCGCCAGGCCAAACAGTACGAAACTGGAAGCCACCAATAGTGGCGCGTCCGGGGTGACGATCATGGTGCCGACCGCCGCCATCAGCGTGACGTTGAGCAGGATGGCCGCGGTCGCAGCCACGCGTTGGCCGCCGAACAGAAGCTCCGCGCTGCGATATACCGCAAAGCTCATCGGCAACGCCAACAGGATGGACACCAGCCGCACGCCCAGTTCGGTATCGCCAAGGATCAGCGTGCCCAAGCGGATCAGGACCGCGACCATCGGCGGATGGTCGTAATAGCCGCCGGCCAGATATTTGGACCAGGTCCAGTAATAGGCCTCGTCGAAGGTGAGCGGCGTATACGCCGCGGAGACCAGCCGCAGCCCGATCAATGCCAGAATGGTGAGCGCCATGTTGCGGACCAGCCGAGCCTCGCTGGCGCTCATGGTGCGATCATCGCTTGCGCCAGACGAACAGGCCGGACATGGCGTAATTCCACACCACGCCCATCAGTGCGCCGGCGGCGCCCGCCAACCACCAGATCGGCTCCTGGTCGTACACCGAGAACGCCACGCCGACATTGGCGAGAAGACCAACGCTGCAGACCAGATAGAACAGCAGCAGCCCGCGCAGAATGCCGAGACCGCTGAGGCGCTGGTCGCGGTAGGTCAAGAAATTGTTGAGCAGGAAGTTGCTGGTCATCGCCATCAGCGCGCCGCAGGCCTGCGCCTCGGGAAACGGCACGTTGAACACATCAAGCGCGACAAACAGCGCCAGGAGATGCACGAACAGGCCGAGCGCGCCGACCATCGCGAACAAGAGGAAGCGCAGCGACACCACGTCGCCCGTCAGTTTTGCCAGCACCAGGCCCAGGAAATCCAGCGCCACCATTGAATCGAGCTTGCTCTCGCCATGCAGCCGCGAGCCGAAACTGTAGGGAATTTCCTTGATGCGCAGCGAGCCGCGCGCGGTGGCGACGATGTCGAGCAGGATCTTGAAGCCCTGGGTGGAGAGCTCGGGCGCCAGCTGCTCAAAGCGGTCGCGGCGGATCATAAAAAAACCGCTCATCGGATCGGCGATTTTTACCCGCAACAGCCGTTTCGCAACTTCCGTTGCCAGCATGCTGAAGCCGGCGCGCTGCTTGTCGAAACTGTCGGCGCTGCCGCCCTCCACATAGCGGCTGCCGACCACGAGGTCGGCCTCGCCGCCCTGCAGCAGCGCCAGCATTTTCGGCAGTTGCGTCTCATCATGCTGCAGATCGGCGTCGATCACCGCCGCGCAGGGCGCGCTGGACGCCAAAATGCCCTCGATGCAGGCGCCGGAAAGCCCGCGCCGCCCGATCCTGCGGATGCAGCGCACCCGCGAATCCTGCCGCGCCAGCGCCCGCACCACATCCCAGGTGCCGTCGGGAGAATTGTCGTCGACATAGATGACCTCCCAGGCGCGGCCGGCCAGTGCCGTTTCCAACTTGCGGAACAGGGCCGTGACGTTGTCGCGCTCGTTGAAGGTGGGGACGACGACCGACAATTCGGGCGTTGCGACCGCGGTCCCCTGCCCCGGTCTGATGGCTTCATTCATGCGCCAGCGTATATCGCCGGTGCCGGATGATTCCAAGGCGCGAGCCGCCAAAAGACCGGCCGGGAGCGGTAAAACCGGCCAAAACGACCCAAAAATGCCAACGACCACGAACAACAGGCGCGCGTACATCCGGCGCAGCCTCATCATTCCGTGGTCGTCCCGGCGCCGGAGCTATGAAGCATCGACGGCGCCGTTAGGGGATAGATGGGGAGGATTGGACGGATTGCAAGGGCGGCCAACGCCGATCATTGAAACTGCTTATGCGCCGCTGTTTCTATTTGAGAGCCTCCGCCAATGCCGGCACAACGGCTTTCGCGATGGCTATGTGCCCTTCCGCGGTCGGGTGGAACGCGCCGCTTGATCCTCTGCTGGCAAGGTCCAAAATTCCAAACGCTGATCCCTCTTCGACTACAGATGGCTTATTGTTGACCGTCATAAACACATCGTTCGGGGTTCGCACCCACCGCGAGCGCGAAGCGTACGGTCTCCAGTCTCCCGGAGCGAACGGCCGCCACGCATCAGGTTCGACGATCCTTCCGCGCACTCGTCGTGACGCGCCGATCCGCGGCATATGAAGCGTTTCGAGTATCTTATTTCCTTCAAGCACATCGACATGGAACAGGTCCGACGTATCAAACAAATGGCCTTTGGCCTCGCCGGGCAGTGCCGTCGCGCAAAAACCATGCTTTGCGAAAGGCTCGACAAAATCCTCGATAAATTCGAAGCTATCGGCGGCTGGCCTCGCGAAGTTTCTCATGAGGTGGACAAGCTGTCGATCACGGAATCGATCGATGGTCTTGAGTTCGCTATTGTCACGAATGGCGAACGCCCCGCCGAATAGGCCGTTCCACACGGACAGCGTCATGCCCTCATTGCCGTTGGGGCAGGGTAAACCATCGATGCCGTTGACCGCCTTTGGATAGGCCACCATCAAAAGCTTCGATGACGACATCGATCCATCCTTGATAACTCGTTCGACCAGAACACGGCGCAGCACCGCCAGACGGCTTTTGAGGCGCGCAAGCCGCGCCTTTGTCAGTTTGCAGGCTTGCTGATCCTGCTCGCAATCGTCCAGCCTTGGAATAAATCCGCCCGCTTCGGCCTGAATCTCATCTTCGGTTATTGCACCCGCGATCCACCGCGCAAAGCCGACATCGTTACCCGCGACGCCAAGCAGAATCGCGTCGATCGGCCTCACGAAGGAAGAGTTTTTTCCTTTTCCACATTTCAAGGAAGCAATGGCTCTCTTGACGAGCCTGTCCTCAGATTCTGCCCACGGAAAATCCGTAACGCGATTCAGAAAACCGTCCGTCTCCTGATTCGGGATTTTTCCAACTTCGATATCGGTGCTTGCGGCGCATAGTTCCTTGTAGATTGCCGCCAATTGCGACCGGTAAGCTGAAGTCGGCCGCGTCGGTTCGGGACCGCGCCAGGGAAACAGCAGTCCCTCGACAACTTCGGCGCCTGAACAGGCCAATGACAAAAACGTAACAGGGTTGAGCGGATCGATCAGGGTCTGGTGAATGGCCGAACGGAATTGCCAGGAATAGGCGGAGCGGTGGCAGGAGCGGTCAATCCACTGCGCCGCCCATATCGAATCGTCGCTCGGCCGTCGTGGCAGAAACGCCGAACTGGCTACCACGGTCGATGTCAGCACGACTGGACGATCGGGATTTCCTTCGCCTGATGAATAGGAATCGCCAAGTCCAACGATCAACCGGTCATGTAGAACGATGTCTAGCGCTGTCTGATCGCCCTGCGCGTTCGTTCTGATAACCTTGGTTCGCCCGGTGGGGGCGCGCAGTTCCGTGCCATTTGTTGCAGCAGTCAAATTCAGGTAAATTTCATCGCAAGATCCGGTCGTCTCCCGCGTGTTCCCAGAAAAACGCGCGCCGTCATCCAACTGCCATTTGCAGCTGCCGCTGGCGTCCGCGTCGTCGAAAACCCTTACGCGCCACGACGTCGGCTTGACATAATTCTTACAATTATTGTGCAGCAGATCGGTGCGATTCCAGCATACCGCGGCGGACGAGGGACCGAGATGGGTGTCCAAAAGCGTAGCCCAGCCAAATCGCCCGATGATTTGCGGTGCGGATAGACCTGTCAGAGAAACAAGCTGCCTGATTGGCCGGCGACCCTCAGCCTTGCGCAGTCCCTCTATGATTTGAAGCGGGGTGTCTCCCTTCCACGATTTTGGCCAATGCAAAGAAGCTTTGTCGGCGGTATTGAGGGAACGCGTCCAGAAATCGCTGTCTTGAAGAGCCAGCTCGATGGCGGTTATTTCGACCTTTCCACGGTCAGTCGATCCTGACGTCTTAAGTTGTAGGTCAAACGCTATGCGTTGCACCGCATAATCCGACGGGTATCGGAAAAACCGGAACGGATTTTCCAGTTCGCCGCGCAATTCGGCCGACGCCGGAGTGCCAAACAGGATGGCGAAGAAAAATGTAAGCGATATTCGAGCGTTTTTCTGCATTCGATTCCCAAAAAAGCTGCAGGGTGCAATAATGAAAAGGCGTGCCAATAGAAATGTAAGCATTGGCAAAAGACCGAACCGGTGGAACGCGATCAAACGGCGCACCGCGGCAATGTCTTCGCCTCAAAACTGATCAAATCTCCAAAATAAATCAATAGTTGTTGTTAGAAATTCGCACCCGCTGTCGCCATTCATTTACCAACCTGGCGCTTGTAGCGCCCGTCAGGCTGCAATAGCTTTGAACTTGTCACGTCGACTCGATCGACGCGCGGGACAAACCTGAAGGCGATAACAACTGTGCAGCGCGGTTCCGCGAAATCGGCCATCTACATCGGCATCGGCGGCTGGACGTTCGAGCCATGGCGCGGGGTGTTTTATCCGGACAAGCTCGCGCAGGCGAAGGAGCTCAGCTACGCGGCCTCAAAACTCACCTCGATCGAGATCAACGGCACCTATTACGGCTCGCAGAAGCCGGAGAGTTTTCGGAAATGGGCGCGCGAGGTGCCGGACGGGTTTGTGTTTTCCGTAAAAGGTCCGCGCTTCGCCACCAACCGAAAGATTTTGGCGGAGGCCGGCGATTCGATCAAGCGTTTCTACGATTCCGGCGTGCTGGAGCTCAAGGACCGGCTGGGGCCCGTGCTGTGGCAGTTCGCTCCGACCAAGAAATTCGACGAGGCGGATTTCGGCAAGTTTCTGGAGTTGTTGCCGCGCAAGCTGGAGGGGCGCGCGCTGCGCCATGTGGTCGAGGTGCGCAACGACAGCTTTTGCTCGCCGGATTTCATCGCGCTGCTGCGCAAATTCGAAACGCCGGTGGTGTTCGCCGAGCACGGCAAATATCCGAATATTGCCGACGTGGTCGGCGATTTTGTCTATGCGCGGCTGCAGAAAGGCGACGATAGTCTCAAGACCTGCTATCCGCCGAAGGCGCTGGATGCCTGGGCGAAACGGCTTCGAGCCTGGGCCGCCGGCGGCGAGCCCGACGATCTGCCGCGCGTCGACAAGACCAAACCCAAGAAGATGCCGCGCGACGTGTTCGCCTATGTCATCCACGAGGGCAAGGTGCGCGCACCGGCCGGCGCAATGGAATTGATCGCGCGGGTGAACTAGCGCGCGCCTTACCTCTCCCCGCTTGCGGGGGAGAGGTCGAAGCCGGAGCATAGCGCAGGCTTCGGGTGAGGGGGACTCTCCGCGCACTCGGACTCGCGGAAAGTCCCCCCCACCCGTCTCCCATCTGGCGATGCGGGGCGAACCCTCCCCGCAAGCGGCCCCCAACCGGGGGGAGGGA